>CEUA01029473.1_pt1 | contig 10826 bp, 6 predicted proteins | sample 361541 | NCBI WGS metagenome assembly CEUA01 (sample SAMEA2623079, study PRJEB7988) | marine metagenome | isolation source: saline water (ENVO:00002010), including
GGGGTATCTAACCTGACTATTGCATCGAATTCCACCTTCTGTCCGTCCTCCTTCGTAGCAACTACGCGGATGCTGGAGAGCGGTTCTAGGTCCCCCCTAGATGGGATGTCGAATGACTCAGTGCCATCGAGCCCCAGACTGTCTGCATCTTCACCCTCCGGGAATGTTAGTGGCAGTACCCCCATGCCTACCAAATTGGATCTGTGGATTCTCTCGAATGAGGTTGCTATGACCGCCTTGATGCCTAGCAGTAGTGTGCCCTTGGCGGCCCAATCCCTGCTGCTTCCAGTACCGTATTGTGAGCCGGCCAGAACTACCAATGGGGTCCCTTCCCCGATGTACCTCCTACTGGCCTCGTACACAGAGGTCACATCGCCAGTTGGGAAATGTGTGGTATAGCCCCCTTCTGTGCCAGGGGCGAGTTGGTTTCTGATTCGGATATTTGCGAAGGTCCCCCTCATCATCACCTCATGGTTCCCCCTCCTGCTTCCAAACGAGTTGAAATCACGAGGAGCCACTCCCTCGCCAACGAGGTACTCCCCAGCGGGGCCATGGTGCGGGAAGGCCCCAGCGGGGCTAATGTGGTCGGTTGTGACTGAGTCGCCGAGCTTCAGTAGGGCCCTGGCTGAGGAAATTGGCTCTATCTCACTGGGCTCCGGGGTTATCCCCTCAAGGAAGCTTGGGAGTCTCACGTATGTTGAGTCTTCATCCCACGGATACAGGTCGGAGTCTTCACTTGGAATTGAGTCCCACTTGGGCTCCTCGAGTACGTCTGAGTATCTCTTCCGGAACATATCGGGACTGATGCATGACTCCACAGTGCTCCTGATCTCCTCGTCACTGGGCCAGATTTCGGACAGGAACACTGGTTGGCCTGCCTTGTCAGTGCCAATCGGGTCCACGGAGAAGTCGATATCCAGAGTTCCTGCTAGGGCGTATGCGACCACGAGGGGGGGGCTCGCAAGGTAGTTGGCCAGAACCTTCTGGTGAATCCTTCCTTCGAAGTTCCTATTTCCCGAAAGAACGCTTCCGACTACGAGTCCCCCCTCGTCTATCGCGCCCTCAATCTCCTGATCGAGGGGGCCTGAGTTCCCTATACACGTGGTGCACCCGTACCCTACAACACTGAATCCCAGTTCGGAAAGGTGCGAGGTTAGGTCGCTTGCGTCCAAGTACTCTGTAACGACTCTGCTCCCGGGGGCAAGGCTAGGCTTCACCCATGGCTTGATCGACATTCCCTTGGACCTGGCCTTCTTCGCCATTAGCCCTGCAGATACCATTACACTGGGGTTGCTGGTGTTCGTGCAACTGGTTATTGCGGCGATCACGATGTCACCGTGAGATAGGCTGCACCCTCTGCCGGAAATCTCGGATGAGTCCCCGTTCCTCGACACATCCACCCCATGCCCCTGATGCCCGACGGGGGCATTCAGGCTCTCCCTCCAGTGTTTCTTCATTTCAGATAGGCTGACTCTATCCTGTGGCCTCTTTGGACCTGCCATGGATGGCACGACAGAACCCAGATCAAGCGAAAGGTGAGAGGTGAAGGCAGGAGGGGGGGTCGAATCCGTGTGGAACATCCCCTGTGCGGAAAGGTACCTCTTGACGTTCTCGACGTGCGAGTCTTCCCTGCCCGAAAGAAGCATGTAATCCAGCGTAACTTGATCCACGGGGAAGAATCCGCATGTGGCGCCATATTCCGGTGCCATGTTGGCAATCGTGGCCCTGTCAGGGAGGCTGAGGCTAGAGAGCCCTGGGCCATGGAACTCCACGAAACGACCGACGCATCCGTGCTCCCTCAGCATCTCGACTATCCTGAGCGTGAGGTCGGTTGCAGTGACTCCCGGTGCTGCCTTCCCCTTGAGTTCGAAACCCACCACCTCGGGGAGGAGCATGTAGATCGGCTGGCCGAGCATGACGGCCTCCGCCTCAATTCCTCCGACACCCCATCCGAGGACCCCGAGTCCGTTGATCATGGTGGTATGGGAGTCAGTTCCCACGAGGGTGTCTGGCATCCAGATTCCCCCCTCCTCCCTGGCTACCGAGGCTATCCACTCTAGGTTGATCTGATGCACTATCCCCCGCCCGGGAGGGACGGCGCGGAAGCTGTCGAGGCTCTGCTGCCCCCACTTCAGGAACTTGTAGCGCTCCATGTTCCTCTTGTATTCCATCTCAAGGTTCCTCTCTCGGGCATCCGGGAAGAGGCCGGAGTAGTCGACTTGCACCGAGTGGTCGACGACTAGGTCGACCGGGACCTGTGGGTTGACTGCCTTCGGATCTCCCCCCAAGCCGACCATGGCATCCCTGAGGGCCGCTATGTCCACCACTGCCGGGACCCCCGTGAAATCCTGCAATATCACCCTACTGGGGCTGAATGGAATCTCGGCGGGAACCATGTCAGGAGACCATCCTGCTATTCTCTTCACATCGTCCTCGGTAACTAAGAAGCCGTCGCACTTCCTTAGTGCGGCCTCCAACAGGCACCTGATGGTGAAGGGGAGGGATTCGAGATTGCAGATGCCCTGCCTCTCCAAAGCTCCGAGGTCGAAGAAGGCCCCATCTTTACCCCCAACGGTCTCGAAAGAGGCGCGGGCATTGAATGGGTCGTTCGAAGACATGCGGTCACCGTCGCCCTAACCGGCGGAGGCGTAGCCAATCAACTTGACCCAGCCGGAGACGCTCAATAATCACTCATTGACGGTTACATGTAGCAATCTAACATCGTCAACTGGATTGTCGTTGCCGTCTGTGGGGACTTCTGTGATTGCATCTACGTGGTTCTGTCCGCTGACCACCTGTCCGAACACCGTGTGGACGCCGTCAAGGTGGCTAGGTGAGCTCCCAGTTGGGACGATGTAGAACTGGCTGCCGCCGGTGTTCGCTGCCGACGTCTTCGCCATTGCCAGCATTCCGGGCGAATGGAGGAGCCCGTTGTCGGCCTCATCCGGGATGGTCCACTCCTCGTAGTCGCAGTCACCAGGAGAAGCCTCGTTGCCGTTGCAGTAGCCGTACCAGTTGGCCGCGTATCCACCCGCTCCATCCTTGCGGTCTATGTCGCCCCCCTGAATCATGAAAGGGTCATACTGAGGAGTATCGACATTATCGCCAATGACCCTGTGGAATGTCGTGAAGTCATATCGGAAATTCTGGGTGTGGCTAATGAAATTCTCAACGTGCACTGGGGCGTGGTCCTGGAAAAGCTCGATCTCGATAATTCCCTCAACCCTCTCACCGGAGTCGTCGACGTAGGACACCTCAAGGGAGACGATTGGATTTGCAACGTCCTCCTGCAGGGCATCTGAGATCAGCTTGATGGTTGTTAGGAGTAGCATCCCCGCTATCACCATGGCAACGAGTCCCATTGGTGTCGGGTTGCCCTCGTCGAAGAACTGCATTCCTGCTCCCACGGATATTGCCTTCTCGTCCATCATCGATAGGAGGGAGTTCATGCTTCGTCTGGTCTCCTTGTTCTTGGGGTCTATCTTGAGGGCTCTCTTGTAGCTCTTCAGAGCCTTCTGCCAGTGCCTCTTCTGCGAGCCCTCTTCCTTCAGGCCGTGCGCCGTTCCTATGTCACCGGCCTGACGGAGGGTTCGTACCTTCTGGCCGTCATTTTCGCAGAGGGGCCATGCCTCACGTAGCTCAGCAAGAGCCTCATCGAACTTGTTTTCGGACAGCATCGTATCCGCTGAATCCCAAGATTTCTGCAGTTCTGCTGGTACAGGCATGGGGTCCGCGACCATGCTCACATACAAAACGACAGCGGAAATACCCGGTAAACACCGAAGGGAATGAATCGGGGGAACGGCTAAGACCACTTGCATAGCGCGGAAGGATGCGAGGCCTAGGCGCGACGGGCCGATGGGAGAAATGAGTGATGAGTCGAATCATCAATGACTTCACAATAAATGTAGCCACGGCCAATGGCACCGGTTCGCAGTCTTCCAACCTGATAATCCTGCACTCGATGTTCGAGATGGGGGTTCCAGTCAGCGGCAAGAACCTGTTTCCCAGCAATATTTCCGGACTTCCCACGTGGTTCATCATCAGGGCCAGTGACAAGGGTTACCAGGCGCCTGGGGACGAGACCAATATCCAGATAATGATGAACAAGGACACTTGGAGTAAGGACTTGGATTCGTTGAAGCCGGGGACCATAGTTGTCTACAACGAGGATGCGAAGCTTCCCGTAGAGCGTGATGACTGCGTGTGCCTGGGTATGCCGATGACCAAAATGGCAAGGGGCATCAACCCGAAATTGGCAAGGCTGATGGCAAACATGTACTATGTCGGAGGGTTGGCACATCTTCTGGGAATAGACGAGAAAGCGATTGAGAAAGCCGTTGAGCAGCAATTCAGGGGCAAGGAGAAGGCCATCGAGCTCAACAACCGGGCGATATCAGAGGGCAGGTCCTACGCTGCGGAGAATTGGGGCTTCGAATGCCAGTTTGCAGTCGAGGCACGTGACAAGCCCTCGGAGACATTCCTGATTGAGGGTAACGAAGCCGTTGCTCTTGGATCTATATACGGGGGAATTAACATGCTCTCTTGGTACCCAATAACGCCCTCCTCGTCCCTCGCCGAGTCGGTAATCTCCTGGATCCCCAAACTGAAGGAGGGGGAAGACGGCGGATTGACCTGCGCGGTCGTTCAGGCCGAGGATGAGCTCGCTGCAGCCGGTATGGTCCTCGGTGCTGGTTGGGCTGGCGGCAGGGGGATGACATGCACGAGCGGCCCCGGAATTTCGCTGATGTCCGAATTCATCGGACTGTTCTACTTCTCCGAAGTCCCGGGAGTCATCTGGGACATCAACCGAACTGGCCCCTCCACGGGACTCCCCACAAGGACCCAGCAGGGAGATCTTTCAATGTGCTACGAGGCGAGTCACGGAGACACGCAACACATAGTACTAATTCCCGGAACTGTCGATGAATGCTTCGAGTTCGGATGGAGGGCCTTCGACTATGCTGAGAGGTTCCAAACACTGGTCTTTGGTTTTGGAGACCTCGATCTCGGAATGAACAGGTGGTCCACGAGTGGGTTTGATTACCCCAGTGAAAAAATGGACAGGGGGAAGGTGATTCGGACCCAGGAGGAGCTTGACGCTATGGTGAACTTTGGCAGGTATCGGGATGTTGATGGTGACGGGATTGCATACAGGACCCTACCCGGAAGTGGCCTTGCACCCATACTGTATCGCGGTACCGGGCATGACGAGGACGGGATATACTCGGAAGACCCTCAGGTCTACCATGCTACCATGGAGAGGCTCCGCAGGAAGATAGACGGGGCCAGAGACGCTCTGCCAGCCCCCATTCTAAGGGAGGAAGAGGATGGCGATGTCGGGATAATATTCTATGGATCGATGGAAAACACCATTGTGGAGATAGATGACATCCTCGAGGATTCTGGACTCTCTGTGAGCACTTGCAGAGTAAGGGCGCTTCCATATCACTCGGAAGTCGAGGATTTCATTGATAGGCATGACAGGGTGATAGTTCTGGAGATTAACCGTGACGGGCAACTTTACGGAATCCTGAGGAAGGAGCTCCCAGCTAACCTGATTCCCAAGATGCACTCAGTAGCCTACAGCGATGGGATGCCGCCCCGGGCTAGGGAGTATGCAGAGAGAATCATCCAAGTTTTGGAGGCGTCGGAATGAAACCCGTGAAGCTGAATGTCATCAACTTGGAGAAATCCGAGTACACCGGTGGGAAGTCGTCCCTGTGTCCCGGGTGCGGGCACGATCAGATATCCAACGTAATCATCCAAGCTGCTTGGGAGAATGGGATTAAGCCAGAGGGAATCGCAAAGATGAGCGGGATCGGCTGCTCCTCCAAGACTCCAGCATACTTCCTATCAAAGAGCCATGGATTCAACACCGTGCATGGAAGGATGCCTTCGGTCACGACCGGAGCCAACATGGTGAACAAGAGCCTCTCCTTCCTAGCAGTATCCGGGGACGGAGACACTGCTAGCATAGGAATTGGCCAATTCATCCACGCCATCAGGAGGAACCTGGACATGGTCTACATCATCGAGAACAACGGTGTTTACGGGCTGACTAAGGGGCAGTACAGCGCTACTGTCGAAAAGGGGTCCAAGAAAAAGAAGGGGACCACGAACGAGCAGGCTCCGATAGATCTCTGTGCGATGGCGATCAATCTTGGCTGCACATTCGTTGCCAGGTCATTCTCTGGAAGCAAGAAGCAGCTAACGGCATTGGTTAGGGCAGCGATGAGTCATAGGGGCATGGCTGTTATCGACGTCATTTCCCCCTGTGTCACATTCGCCAACAATGACGAGTCGTACCGCTCATACAACTACGTCAAGGCGAATGACGAAGTCCTTCACATACTCGACTACATACCTCACTTCTCCCCCCTGGAGGAGGTAGACGTCCCAGAGGGGGAATTCAGCGAGATATCACTTTTCGACGGTTCCACGCTTCGTTTGGAGACGGTTGGTGACGAGCATGACCCCACGAATGCAGTGGCCGCACTTGCGGCCATTCATGAGGGGGCTGCTGAAGGGCGGCACGTGACTGGCCTACTGCACTACAACCCCAACCAACCAACAGCGACAGACACCCTGGGACTAACGGATGCCCCCCTTATGGGACTATCAGAGGAACAGAATAGGCCTAGCAAGGAGAGCCTGGATAAGGTCAATGCTGGATTCCGTACCAAGTAAGCGCCTGAGTTTGCGGATTCGTTGAAATATCGGGCCTATGTCCCAAAGGCACCAGTCCCTTGGTGTAGTGGTCCATCATATGGCACTCTGGATGCCATGACCCTGGTTCGAATCCGGGAGGGACTACCACACTATAGTGACCTGTAGAGGAACTGAGAGACCCAACTAACCATGATGATGATCATGAACCAGCCTAGGCTCAGTCTGAGTATCCCCGATGGCTCCCTCTTCGGTGGGAATGGGTCGATGCCCGCATTAAGCGCCTCGGCGATAATCGCGAGCTCTTCCTCTATCGTCTCTGGCTCCCTCATCTAACTACCTCAGGGCTCGACCGTTGGGTCCCATCCCGAAACGTAGTCACCGTCCATGGCAGCGAATTCTCCCCCGAATCCGGATAGGTCGACATCAATGGAGCCCAGGTTCTCCAGTATCCTCCCCGGATTGCTGGACTTGGGGATGGTGACCGCTCCCACGTCAATGCACCACTTGATCGCGGCCTGGGCCGGTGTGCACCCTATCCTCCCAGATACCTCCCCTAGCTTCGGGTCGCTCACCTTGTGGCCCCTGGCCAATGGGGAGTAGGCCATGGGAGTAGCACCGATTGACTCAGTGAACGCACGGAGTTCTGTCCTCTGCAGCCATGGGTGTATCTCTATCTGGTTAACTGAGGGCAGAATGGAAGCATAGGACCTCATCGCCTCAAGGTGATGGGCCCCATAGTTGCTTACCCCTATGGCACGCGTCCATCCATTCTCGAGGCACTTCTCCATGCCCTCCCATACAGATGCCCTGGCTTCCACATCCTCGGGAGGAGCGTGTACTAGGTAGAGGTCCATCTGATCGAGACGCATGTTCTCCAAGCTCTCCTTGCACCTCTGAATAACCTCTTCATAGCCGGTAGCGTGGGGCCTCCTCAACTTGGTAACTATGAACAACTCTTCTCTGTCTACACCGCACTCCCTGATTGCATCCCCGACCTCGTGCTCGTTCCCGTAGGCCATTGCAGTGTCAATTAGTCTATATCCACTCTTTATGGCGTGAACTACAGCTGATTTGCACTCTCCAGGTTCCTTCATCAGATACACTCCGAGGCCGAACATTGGCATCTCGATTTCAGATACTCTCAATCCAGTCTCAGTGCTTGTGTGTCCGATGGTCGTCAAGGGGCCCATGGGGTCCGTGGGGTTGGCGCCCATAATCAAACATTCCCGCAGCGTTTGAAGCACTGATTCCCCCCCGAGGGGCATGAGCGAACTCCCCGAGGGGGTTTCCCTGCCTCTCGCGAGGCCCCCTAAAACGCGCCCCTCGGCCTCGGTAATGCTGAGCAGGGAGTCGAAGGGAGGGCATGAGATACTCCTCGGTCACCGTGTATCCGAGTTGCCTAGCTTCCCAGACTTCTGGGCTTTCCCGGGAGGGGGCGTAAGCAAGGTGGACAGGGAGGCCTCGGAAGACCATCCGGGATGGCTCGGTGTCGATGAGGGGTATAGAGCGGCCTCCTTCGCCCTTCTCAGGGAGATGGTCGAGGAAGTGGGGCTAACTCCGGATGGCTCGGGAGGCATAATGAGCATCGAAGAGAGCATCCGTGAGGAGGTCTGTCAGGACAAGGGCGCATGGAGGAAGAACGTCGAGTTGGGGAATATCACAACCGAGGGCTTTCATTGCGAGATGATCACTGACAGAACGACTCCCCCCTTCGCTCCCATGAGATTCCAGAACTTCTTCTTCCACGTTCCCACTGGGGGCCCGGGCGTCAATCCCACATTCCCCCCAGGTAGGTCGGAGTTTGACGAGTTCAGATGGTGGAAGCCCGGAGACCTGCTATCAGCATGGGAAGGGAATCAATTGAGGGTCCCGCCACCAATCGTGACCCTACTGAGGGACATCGTCGATAGGATTGGGGTCGACGGGGATTTGCAATCAGCGTGCGACAGCCTTGCTGCAGAACCCCCTAGTGGCGACCACAGGCTAGAATTCGCGCCCGGAGTGGAGGTTGTCCCCCTGGAGACGGAGACACTGCCCCCCTCCACGCATACGAACTGCTACATCCTCGGAGAGCCCGGTGGCGAGATGGTAATCGTGGACCCTGCAGCTAGGTCAGGGCGATCTCTAGACTACCTGGGCGCCAAGATATCGGGGGCGCTTTCCCCCGGCTCCAGTATCGTAGCTAGCGTTTTCACGCACATGCACCCGGACCACATAGGCGATCTCTCGGGAATCTCGGAGATTTACCAAGCTCCCATTTGGGCTAGCGAAGAGACTCTAGAAGCGATTCCCGGAGCGGTGGACAGCTCCGTCCTGAAGGAAGGGGACTCGTTTACCCTGAATGGGCCCTCTGGTTCCACCACTTGGGACGTAATCGAGACACCTGGGCACTGCCCGGGGCACATCTGCCTGGTTGGAGACGCGGGGATCGTAAGCGGGGACAACTGCGTCGTGGTTGGCACCATCCTAGTCCCATCCTCGAATGGGGACATGGACTCCTACATAGCGGGCCTGAGGAGGATTCGCGACCTGGGGCCTCCTATGCTGTTCCCCGGGCACGGTCCCGCCTCGCCCAACCCACGCAGGCTGCTGGACAGGTACATCGAACATAGGTCAGCCAGGCACGAGAGGGTTCTGGATGCGGTTTCGTCGGGGATTATCTCGCTTGACGATATAGCCAGGTCGGCATACGAGGACACCCCAGACGCGAATCCCCTGCTATCTCGAGACCAGACTCTGTCCCATCTGCGCTCACTCGCATCCTCAGGAAAGGTGGAAGAGCGGGACAACGGCTACCACCCAGTCTAATCCGTGTGAACGTTGAAGGGTCACCTCACACTGGTGGAGTCATGACAGAAAGGTGGTGGGACAAGAAGGACCCTGAACCCGCCGATGAAAAGCCAACCGAACCTCACACTGCCCCTCGTACCGAGGGAGTCGAATTTCTGCCTCCGAGGGGAGGTGAAGTAAACTTAGATCCTGGTGAGTACCTAGGAGAGAAGCTCGTACTGAAGCCCGATAGAAATGGGTGCTTCTACGTCAAGGGTAGCATTGGGAACCTCAAGAATATCAATTTCCTTGTAGACACAGGAGCGAGCTACTGCTCCGTGAGTGAGAAGGACGCTAAGATTCTCGGCCTAGTGTACGGGGAGCCGATACAGACGTCGACGGCCGCTGGCCCGGGGCTGGGGTACAGCACCACTCTGCCCGACGTGACAATCGGCACGATGACAATGAGGGGCGTTGAAGCACTGATCAACCCCCTGGCCAAACAAAGAAAATACAGCGTCCTCGGCATGACTTTCCTCAATCAGATCGATTGGGAGCATGAGGACGGCATGCTCATTCTCAATCCAGACGGGATTCACCTTGGCACCAAGGCCGGTTCCGGGAACTGGCTCTTCGAGGACCCCGGATACGCAATAGCAGCCATCCTCCTGGTGATGGGGATAATAGGAACCTCATTCATGGCAGTGACTACCGGGGGAACGAAGGATCAATGGGTGGAAACAGAAGCTGAAGTACTTGAGAAATATCCTGGATTCGACTGGAACGAAGTCAAGGACTGCTACGAAGATGCTTGGGGGGACGAATACTGCGATTACTACTACGAGCTGGATTGTTGGGCTGACTTGGATGTCTCTTACCTGGTGGAAAATTCCAGCTACACGGGCGAGGTGGATCATTTTCACATTAGATATTACGAAGATGTCGATGGTGTAGAAGATGAATGCATGGATTACGCGGAGAATGGCACTATGCCAATAGGGAGTCTCGTGACTCTTTACTACAATACTGAGGATCCTAGCGATGTCAGAATTGAGCCTCCTTGGGATCAGATGTTCGGCCTCCTCTGCTGCGGGATAATCCAGATCATCCTACTTGTCATGGTCCTTCTGGGGGCTTGGTTCGATGTCGGGACGACCAGTGTGACGTTTGGAGGGACTAGCGCAGGATTTGGGGGCGGTAGCCACTACGGCCGCTCCAGTTACTACGGTCACCCCGATTACTACGATCGCCCCTGGTACAGGAGGCCGTGGTTCCACCAGAGGCGTAGGCACTATCGCGACAGGAGGGGGCACAGGGAAGCCAAAACCAGCAGGACCGTGAGAAGCTCCGGCGGCAGGAAGGGCGGCGGCAGGTCAGGCGGCGGC
>CEUA01222462.1_pt1 | contig 10826 bp, 7 predicted proteins | sample 361541 | NCBI WGS metagenome assembly CEUA01 (sample SAMEA2623079, study PRJEB7988) | marine metagenome | isolation source: saline water (ENVO:00002010), including
ACAATAAAAAAAAACAATAAATGCTTTATTAACTTCATTTTTTATATTTTATTTTTGGGCAAAAATAAGTCAATATGAAATTTAAATACCTCTATTTAATCTTTTTATTTTTCTCTTGTGAAACAGTAAATGAAAACAAAAAAACAGATCTTATTTATCCTGATGAGAAGCATTTTAAATCAATAAGGCAAATAACTTTTGGTGGGGATAATGCTGAAGCATATTGGAGTTTTGATGATCAAAATTTAGTTTTTCAGTCTAATAATGAGAAATGGAATGTTGGCTGTGATCAAATGTTTCTGATGAACTTTAATGACTCTTTTAAAAAAGATTCTCCCAAAATGATTAGTACTGGTTTAGGAAGAACAACATGTTCATATTTTATGCCTGACAATAAACATATTTTATATGCCTCAACCCACTTAATTGACAAGAATTGCCCAGAAGCTCCATTAAGAAAAGAGGGAGAATACGTATGGCCGATATATGATAGCTATGACGTTTTTATATCAGACCTAGATGGTAAAATAATTAAACAATTAACCAATCAAAAAGGGTATGATGCAGAAGCAACAGTTTCTCCTAAAGGAGATAAAATAGTATTTACTTCAATGAGATCAGGAGACTTAGATTTGTTTACAATGAATATTGACGGAACAGATATTAAGCAGATTACCAATACACTAGGTTATGATGGTGGCGCCTTTTTTTCACCTGACGGTAGTAAAATTGTGTTTAGAGCTTCTCGGCCAACAACTAGTGAAGAAGTCAAAAAATATAAGGATCTTTTAAACGAAGGTTTAGTTGCTCCTTCAGAAATGGAAATCTTTATTTGTGATTCAGATGGCTCTAACTTAAAGCAAGTTACTTATTTGGGGAACGCTAATTGGAGCCCCTTTTTCCATCCTTCAGGTGATAAAATATTATTTTCATCTAATTTTAATTCTGATGTGGGAATACCTTTTAACATTTATATGATTGATGTTAATGGTAGAAATTTAAAAAAAATAACGTCTGACAAAACATTTGATTCTTTTCCGGTCTTCTCAAATAACGGAAAATATTTAACCTTTTCCTCTAATAGGAATAATAATGGAACTAGAGATACAAATGTGTTTATAGCTGAGTGGAAAGATTAAATTTTAATTTGTAATGTTAAATACATATTTCTAGGTGGTGAAGGAATTATTCCTGGGCCAGGATAACCTGTTGCTCTTCTAGTGAAATAGAAAGTATTTGTTATATTATTTATTCCATATTCTAGCCTTATCTTTTTAAGAAGATATGATAAGCTAATATCGGTTAAACTATAGTTTGGAATTTCCCCTATTATTCCACTGATGTTTCCTTTTATAGAGTTTGATGAGTCCGTAAACTGTTTTGATATATAACTATATTGAACATTAAATATTAAATTTTCAAACCCATATTTTATTCCCGTCTTAAGATTTACATTTGGAACAAACTCAACTTTTTTCCCTATTACTCCATTTTCTTTAGACTTTATGTATTTTGAGTTTATCAACGCAGTATTAATAAAATAATTTAAGCTTGAGTTGTCGTTCTTTAATATTAATTTATTTAAATCAATATCTATATTTGATTCTAGCCCATAAATATTTGCATTGCCAATATTTCCTCTTTCACTTTTTACACTACCGTCATTAAATTCTCTTTGAATAAAACCTATTCTGTTGTTATAAAACATTTGAAATGCTGTTAAGTCAAAAGATATTACATCATTTATTATTCCTCTAAAACCTAGGTCAATAGTAGTCCCGCTCTCATCCTTGATATTTGGGTTAATTAAAAATGCAGGATTAATAATACTCATATCAGCAAATGTTACCGATCTATAATTTTCAGAAATATTTGAGTAAATCTCTAATTTATTTTTAAGCTTATAGCTTGTGCCTAATCCAAATAAAATAAATGTTCTATTATTAGTTCTGTTTTCTAAAAATGTTTTTTCATATATAACGTTTCCAGCAGCATCTACATTTATCTGTTTGTATGAGCCTATGCTTTTAGTTTCAATGTTTTCTATTCTAAACCCTGGAGTTATCGATATATTATCATTAAAATAAAAAATATTTTCTCCAAATAAAGCAAGGTTTTTATTAGGGTAGGTATAGTTTGATTGGTTGGGGTAATTAGGGAAAGAATTTAAATAAAATTTAAAATCAGCATTTACTTTTTCTGAACCTGGGCCCTGATTACTTGAGGTTTTTGATCTATAATATTTCCCTCCAAAAACCATTACGCTCTTTTTTTTAAACAATGAATAATTTTTTAAAAACTTTACTTCCAGCCCAAAATTTTTAAAGTCTCCAGTTATAAGATCTCTTTCATTCATTGGATCAACTTGATCAACTCTATTGCTTCGGAAACCAATGGTTTTTCTAGACGCATTAAGACCAAAAAAACTTAACAAAAGGGATGATTGTGTATTAAAGCTTTTTTCTAGTTTAAAATTATATAGTAACCAATCAAGGTTAAACCAATTTCTTGACCTATTACTTTGCAGGGGGTTGCTTTCAAACATATAATCAGAAAGTCCTCCAGCTTGTTTTGCTAAATACGTTAAATAAGATAATTCACCACTAATTTTAGTTGTATTATTTATTTGTTTTCCTAAATGAAAGTAGAAATTATCTGAATCATATTCTGAGTTTTCTCTAAACCCGTCACCAGTTTTATGATTGTAGTATGTGTAATAACTATATTTTTTATTTCTGCCGCTTAAACTGGAGAAGTTGGTAAATAGATTATTACTTCCTATTGTATTTCTTGAAACGAATTCAATCTTTTTATAAGCGGGTTCCTTAATTTTAAAATTAATTAATCCTCCAAATTGAGTCCCATATTGAAGTGATGCAGCGCCTCTAATTATTTGAATTTCACTTAGTGATTCAGCTGGAGGAGTATAATAACTTTCTGGATAACCCAAAACGTCAGCGCTTATATCATATCCATTTTGTCTTGTGTTAAAATTTGATGTTCTGTTTGGATCTAATCCTCTCCCTCCTATGTGCAGTTGCAAACCAGCATCATCGTTTTGGTAAATGTTTAATCCTGATATCTGATTATAAATTTGCCTTGCATTATTTGATGCTAAATTTGCCATAGATTGATCAACTAAAATTACTTCTGTTTTTTTTCCAGCATAAATTGCTGTTCCCTCAACATCTTTTAATCTTTTTAATTCGAACTCTTTAATTTTTCTCCCTTTAATTATTACCTCTGAAAGAACTTTTGTGTTTTTTTTAAATATAATATTGAGTTCTGTCTGTTCTTGAATAATAATATCTTGTTCCTCATACTGCGAACCAACCAACAAGAAAATTATTTTCATTTGATTTTTTTCAGTAAAAAACTCATAATTTCCTTTTGAGTCTGTTGTAGTTAATAGCTTGGTGTTATCATCATAAATAAAAATATTGTTTGAAGTTAACTCATTATCTTCTACAGTAACTGTTCCAAACACTCTGTTTTGAGCATTCAAAATGTGTGATGAACACATTATAAAAAATAAAATTTTATAAGCCTTTAATTTCATCATTAAGTGGTAAAATCCAGGGTTTGTTATTGATTGATTCTTTTTCCTCGTATAGGTTTACGTTTGGGTCTATAAATCTTTGACTTGGTCTGCCGTTTAATGCTACAAAGCTTTCTGCATAAACTTTTACTCTTTTATTATCACTGGAGAATTTGTCACCAAGATAGTGTGCAAACTCAAGTATAAAATCTGGCTGAAAGCTCATTTGTTTTTCTTGAAATGGTGTTAGATAATCAGAGCTATTAACAATAATAGATTTTTCTGTATCAGGATCTTTTATTCTAAAATTTGTGTATCCTACTTTTTCAATTAACATTACTCGCCAAGAAAACCTATAACCTTGTTCGTGCCAAAATAATTCACCAGGGTAAATAGCATATCGGAAAGGAACAACAGCTTGTAAAAAGAAAAAAACAAATAACACAGGTGCTATTTTATTTTGATTTACAATTTTTAATTCATCATATTTTTTTGACTCTTTATTCTTAAAAAACAACCTTAGCTTCTCTAAAAATTTTTTTAGAAGATTTAATATTTTTTTATGTTTTGTAGCACTAAAGAAGATCGTTGCACAAAATATCATTATATGTGGGAACATTCCAATTGGAAAGAGTACCATAGTGAATACATGGAAAAAAATCACCATAATAAAAGCAAATAATCTTGATGGTGGATATAATAATAGAAATGGTATGGTTAAATCATAAATCATTCCTCCCCAACTCATTAAATAATGAACCCAGTTTAACTGTAAGAGAGACTCTCCAATTATTGGTATATCATATTTTGAGGTTAGCCAAATCTTTAATGGCATTGCTTCAAACAACCAATCTGAGTTAAGTTTTGCTATTCCTGCATAGATATATACTAATACCACAAATAATTTTATTGAGCTTGAACACCAACTAGGTACAGTTAAATATGTTTTTTTTTTTGAATAATTATCTAAAGAAAAAGATGCGTTTAATGGAAGAAAAATCATTAAAAAACTTAACATACTTATAAAATAGTAATGGTTTAAGTATGTGGTTTTATCCATTAATTCTATATATGTAAAGCTTAAAAAAAAGCAAATGATTGCGGCTCTGTATTTCAATCCTATCATGACCATAAAGGAAGAAATAAAACAGATTATGAAAATTATATAGGTATATTCTCCAATTGGCTTCACCCATTCAAACCCATAATATGAAAAATGAAATTGAGGGTCTATATATAAAGATTTTATCCATCCTTTTAGCCAAAACCTAATTATGCTAAAGCACATTAGGATTCCGAACCCTATTCTGAAAAAAGCTAAAGATGAAGAGTCTTCTGCTGAATTTAAAAGTTTATTTGAAATCTGGATACCCACAACTTAAATCTAGTCTCCGTCTGCGTCAACATAATCAACATTAATGTGCAATAATTGAAGCATATCAACTTTAAGTAAAACCACAACCTCTTGAACTGCGTCAAACACTTGAAGAAACTTGGTGTTGTCATTGTTAATTTGATTAATGAAATTATCTTCCAATTCAGAAATCCTTTGGTTTGCAACAACCATTTTATCAGTTATTCTATTTCCTAAGTTGTTTTCATTTTGATTATTATCAAGGTTTATTACTATGCTTTTTAGACTAGAGCCTGGATAGTTGTTTCCTTCAATATTGACTCCATTATAAAATCTCATTATAGCCTTATATGATTCTAGAGCTAAAACTTTAGAGTGGTTTTTGCTAAAATATCCCTCAACATTTTTTGTTAATGGACCGGAAGAAAACACTCCACCTGGAATCCCAATTTTATTTGCCCTAAATCCTTTTTCATAATAATAAATAAAATCATTTACCATCATATTCATTGATGAAGTTGATGTGTTTTCTGTTGAATTTAAAAAATCATACTTATTAGACTCCCAATAATTTAGCACATCGTTACTATCTTGGATCATTTCATCAGTGATATCTTGTAAATAATTAAGGTATTCTTCTTTAGAGAGTTTTTCAATAATTTCTGATTCGGGACTAATTCCGTATAATAGATAATCAATTGTTGGAAGTCCTTGTGCAGAAAAATTATTTGCGTTAGCTAGATCATACACACCTGATGTAATATTTGATTCGACTCTTGCAGTATTAACTGGATAAATATTAACCTTCGATGTAAAGTATATTTCTTCTGCCTTTCCGATATTAAACATTTCTATGTTTTGCCAAGAAATATAAGCTTTTAAAAAAGCCGATCTCAAATTCTCAAGTGAAGAGTTATCAGGGTTTTCTTTAAAATTGGTTGTTATAGACTTAAAATCATTTAAATCTCTTTTAAATTTTTCATGTAGAGGCACAATATGAAATTCATGCCAATTCTGCAAAAGCATAGATCTATCGTAAGTTGGCCCAAGTTCATCTGTAATAGAGTCATTACAGGAAATAGATATAGAAAAAGTTAAAATAAGAATATAAAATACTTTCTTCATACAATGTTATTTATAATAATTATAAATAGGACCTCAAAGTTAAAAAACCAGCGATGAAAAACAACGCTGGTTCAAATAAATTGTTAAACAAACATTAAACTATTGATGGATCAACAATTAAAATCCAAATTTTGACTCAATACTTGATGCAATATCTCTAAGATCTGCTGGGGTAACTGTCCAAAAATCATCTATAGCAATCAACAAATTGTTTACTTCAGAATTAGAGAAATATGGAGCACCAGTCTCGGGATTTTTTGTAAACTGAAGACTTAAAATAAAACCCCATCCTTCTGAAAGAGCGTGATGAGCATCAGCCCATGTACCGCCTTCAATTTTATCAGCCCCACTTTTTAAATAATCAGCGGCTTTTCTTCCAATAATTTTTGATAACTCAGTTTTAACTATTTCTGCTTGTTCATCTCTTACATCATATGCGCCAGCAACAATAGCAGCTCTTCCAAGTTTAAATGCGTCATAGATTTTCTGCCCAATGCCTGGCAAACTAGATTCATCTACTTTTTTTAAGTATTTACTCACTAATACATCTTGTCCTTCTATTGTTGAGTTAGAAATATCAGTATCAAGTCCATAAATGTATCCAAAACCTTCATCCCAATAATGTTCCATAGTTGTATAGTTTTTCCCTTCTACCAATATTCCAGAATCATTATCTGCTCTGTTTGTTCCCGCGTCTAATTTTCCAGTTGATAAGTATCCCCAGATAATCTGGTCACAAACTAATGCGCCCATGAGGCCTTTAGTAAATAGTTGGTTTATTTCATGACCTTTAGCATTTATTATAACCTCTCTTCCTCCTGGATCAGTATAAGCTCCTGGATTGCCTGCTGATGCGTCGTTCATAACATTTGGAAAAACATTTAACGCAACATCTTCAATCAGCGCATCAAATTGTGGTTTTACTGTAGCTGATGCCTGAGAGCTTGATGCTGTTTTATTACCGAGTTTTTTGCCACTCATTGCTAGCCCAGGGTTCCCAAATCCAGTTCCATTATTGAACATATTATCTAGTTCTGCCTTTGACTTTATGGGTGTATTCAACCAAACACTTAATTCTCCAGCCATTTCTAATCTGCTAGATTGCCCAGAATAACTAACGGTTGTTTGTCCTCCTCTGTCAAATGAATATGTTGCCGGGGGAGTAACAGTAATTGCTACAGGATCAGTATCATTCTCACAAGCAGCGATAAAGAGCCCAAAAAATAATATTAGTAATTTGTATCTTTTTTTCATTGTTATTTAGATTAATTATAAATAAGTACGCAATTCTAATACTAATTTAAAATTAGTCCAAACAAAAAGGGATCTAAATTAGATCCCTTTAATCTCTATAGTTATAATATTTAATATTTAGTCGAATGTAGTTACACTTTCATTAGGTTGATAGGTATAATTAAACGTATATGTTTGTCCTTGGCTACTAAATGCATTAGGATTTTCTGGAGCGTCTTTGTAGTAACTCATAATTTGCATTTTAGCATATCTTCCATTATGCGTTTTAAAAACTAATGTTCTTCCGGCAATTGGAGTGATTAAATAGGTTTGTGAATCATAATTATACCACCCATTACCACTTCCAGTTGGAATTGCTTTTGCTGTTTCTGAATCTTGGACTAATAAACTTTCCTCTACAGATTTAATACTGCCATAATTACCTACTGCAACATAGCCAGCCGCCATACCACTTCTGTTAGGCTCATCTGAAGCACCTGAAAATCCTCCATTAACTAAAATGGTTGTTGCCCTGAACGCTATATCCCAATCGTCTCCTTCAACGACAGTTTGTTTAGCAAAACTAAATTTAACAAAATCTCCTGCGGGAGGCTGTCCAGGACCAGAAGTTGTCATTGCTTCTAAGTTTGTAACAATCATTGCTTCAACTGGCTCCAAGACGGGATCATCATCACCGCATGATATTAAAAGTAGTGATATAATTAATGTATATATTTTTTTCATTTTAATCTTTATTTAGAATTATTATAAATAGTAACGCGAAAATAAAATTGGATTATTATAAATCCAAATTAAATTCTAATTATTAAATTTAATCTTTACAAAAGCACTTCTGCCAGGATTATTCACCAAGTTTTCTACGTTTTTGTAACCCAAAAGGTTTTTTATAAGAACCTGAAATGAAATGTTTTTTGTTATGTGTTTATTAAAAGTAATATTGCTAATAACGTGGCCTTTAATAAAATTATCATATTTGTCTAAATACGAATTATTATTAGTATCTCTCAATCCAAATTTTCCTCGATAATTAAATCTCAAGTTAATATTGTCCTTGTTTTGATTCATATAGTAGTTTACACCTAGGTTTAATTGGTGTCTTGATCTTCCGTATAATCCAAAATAATCACCTGAATTAAGTTCAAAAGATTGTTTAGTAATTCTATCTCTCGCAAAAACAAGACCGGATTTAAACTCATCAATAGCGCTATTATCTTTCGCAAATAATAACTGGTAACCTCCTTTTAAACTTAATTTTTTTATAGGGTTCCAACTTCCTTGAACTTCCATGCCTTGAGTAAAGGCTTTATCAACATTAGAATAACTATATATTGTTTGTCCATTAGTTTTCCTGCCTACAACATTTGTTTCTATTAGGTTATAAATGTTATTTCTAAAAAAATTAATATCTAAAGGTATTTCTGGTGTAATAAAGTATTGAATTCCTAAATTGTAACTATTTGAATTTTCAGCAGTTAGATCAGTTGTAAAAAGTTCATTATAAAACGTTAATTCATTGTTACTCTGTAATTCAGTAATTACCTCATTAATTACTGAAGTTCCCAAAACAATATATCCTGAGGTGCTATTAGAAAAGTTTAGATATAACTGCCTAAAGTCTGGTGTTTTATATCCATAACCAAAGGATCCTTTTAAATTTAGATTCTCCGAAAAGTCATATTTAAAAGAAACTTTTGGGCTAATTTGAGAACTGTACTTATTATGATTATCATACCTTATACCTGAAACTAAATTAAATCTATCATTTGTATTCCAGTCGTATTGAAAATATAAGAACTGAGAATTATGTTTTGGTTTTACAGAAATATTTGTTCTCTCTAACAACTCTTTATCGTATCCAAAACCTATAGTATAATAAGAACCTGTACTAGTACTATGTTTAAATCTTATATCTAATCTGTTTAAAGACTGATCAAAATTATTTTTTCTTAAATTATTGTTCTGATCTGTCTGCTCTTCTTTATTTATATAATCAGTTTTATAAAAATCAATATTTAGAGAGACACTATTAGACAAGTCCTTTTGGTATTTTAGTGAAATATTGTTTTCATTAGTTTCAGAATTATTTTCTACACCAGGGCTCGTAATAAATATGGTTCCGTCTCTATCTTCTGTGAAAGATTTATAATTTAAATCTAGACTCCCAAGCGTTTTCATGTCATATGATATTCCAATTGCACCAGTATAGTTATTAAATGCTTCAACTGTCTTTTGTCCATCACCTTCTACTAAATCATATCCATTGCTTGAATAATAATTTAGATTACCAAAAACTGTAAACCTATTTTTTTTAAAGGAGATGTCTGCAAGAATATCTTGAGTTTTAAATGAACCATATTGATAATATATATTATTATTAAATCCTTCCTCTTTTCCTTTGTTGGTAATTATATTAATAACTCCGCCTAAAGCTTCAGAACCGTATAAGCTTGATGATGCTCCCTTTATAATCTCAATTCTTTCTACAGACCCCAAAGAAATCCTGGATAAATCTAATATTCCAGCAACTCTTCCAATTATAGGCAATCCATCTATAAGTATAAGTGTATATTCTGGATCAATACCTTGTAATTGTACACCTTCACTACCACCAAACCCAGGAACCGTAATAATTCCAACCTGTTCACTTATTATCTCATTTAATCTTGAATGCCCTGATTTTTCAATTTCTGCACGAGAAATTATTTTAGCTGGTACAGTTAGTTCTACAAATGGTTTTTCAGTTTTATTAGCCGAAACCATTACTTCTTCCATATTGATTGTTTTTATACTATCTGGATTTTGACCAAGCAAATAATTGATTGATAAAAATGTTGTAGCAACAAAAAGGATAATCTTAGAAATGTATTTGGTTCCCATATATAATTTTGCAAAAATGATTAATTTGTGATAAATATTCCTGCCAATGAAAATAATTAATTTAATATCAGGACCAAGAAATTTATCTACAGCATTAATGTATTCTTTTTCACGTAGGCCAGACACAAAAGTTATCGATGAACCATTTTATGCACATTACTTAGAAACAACAGGCACAGACCATCCCGGAAGGGAAGATACTCTTAGGTCGATGTCTACAGATATAAATAAAGTATTAGACGACATATTTAATAGAAATGAGTGTGAGGTTTTATTTCTGAAGAATATGGCTCATCATCACCAGCAAATGGACCTGAGTTTTCTAGATAAGATGACAAATTTATTTTTAGTAAGAAATCCAAAACAACTTATTGCATCTTTTGCACAGGTAATAACTTCACCTAATATGAAGGATATTGGTCTAAAAAAATCTTGGGAGCTTTTTAATAAAATAGAAAATCAAAATCCAGTGGTATTAGATTCAGCAGAAATTCTTAAAAATCCAAAATCATTATTATCTAAATTATGTGATAATCTTGAAATTAATTTTTTTGAAGAAATGCTTTCCTGGCCTAGTGGCGGAATACCAGAAGATGGTCCTTGGGCAAAATACTGGTACAAAAACGTTCACAGCTCTTCAGGTTTTGCAAAACAAAAAACAAGTAGTAGAGAATTACC
>CEUA01066315.1_pt1 | contig 10821 bp, 10 predicted proteins | sample 361541 | NCBI WGS metagenome assembly CEUA01 (sample SAMEA2623079, study PRJEB7988) | marine metagenome | isolation source: saline water (ENVO:00002010), including
ATTTGCCCTATATTCTTTAACGGCTGTCTTAATGTAGTCTGGCTGCTTTCATCAACTGGAGATATACCGGCGAAGCGCCCCCTCGGTATTGAGGCCATCCCAACGCCACTAACAAGATTCGCATCATCTGAGCCCGTAGCACCTTGATCATAGCCTCCGTAATAAAAACGAATTTCTTTATCAAGAATTACAGGTGATGCATTTGTAAGAATGCTCCCAGCGTCAAATGCTTTCAACTCAGAATTTCTCGGAAGAAAAAATTGATCCCTGAAAGGCCGACAAAAGTTTGTACCATCATGACTTACGGCGAGCTCTATGTCAATTACGCCTCCTCTCGTCGACCGATCCAATAATTGATTTAGACAGAAATACATTCCATCACAATAAAAAACGGGAGCAGAATGAAATTCGAGATTTTCCGGATCTGAATCGTCGGGAACCATTAACAGATTCGGCTGAGACCAATCTATAAAATTCCTACTTTCTGTTCGAGCCATACCATGTTTCCATGCCATTCTACCGTCGGGACCATCAATCCAGCTTTTTCCATACCACGCCCATAGCTTCCGCAATGGATCCCAAAAAATATCAACGGCGTCCGACATAGACAGCGGAACCCTATAATCAAGACCATTCTCCGTATCGCTTGTAATAGGTACATCTTCGCCGTGTTCACAATAGCTAGCCGGCAAACGTGGTCCCTCCCGGTATTTTGACCAATGAATTCCATCGTGAGAAAAAGCAACAGCCAAACCTGGGCGCTCTACGCCAGACGAATCAACAGTAAAATCAAAAAAGCCCATCTTATAGCGCCGTGTACAGTCTGGTTCATTGGGATCTACAACAACCGAATTACCATAACGTATCGAGTGACCACCACTCCCCACCATCACTATATTAGTCTCCCCTACTCCCTCAAACGCAAACAAATTGAGCATGGGTTTCTTCCACTCATACCCATCGCTACTCTCTGCATAACAGACCAGCGTGTCCGGCGTTTCCGATTCTTTTGAAACGTTAGCATATGCCTGGTACCACATTTGATATTGGCCTAACTCTGGATTGTGATATACGCTCGTCCACCCTATAGCAACTTCCCAGGGAAAAGTTGGCCATACAATCGGATTATGTGCAAATCTAGTTGCCGGGCACAAAGATCTTCGCGTACCGCTTCGATAAAGAATATGCTGATCATCGACAAACATTATATGTGAGGACTTACGAGAGTTCATATGAAGTTTCTTTTTGCTTACTTGAAATTATCTAAATGTCCATTTTAAAAATGTTTTGTAGATTAATGACTGTTGGAACATCCCACATACCAATAAACCAACCATAAGCAAGCAGTAACACTAAACCGTTTAGACAACATCCAACAAAGGCACTACGTACAAAACATCTAAACTTTGAAATTCCTCTAAATACTGATCTTGAACAATACCCAAGTCCTATTAACGCAGGCACTACACAATAAAATGATTTCATGACCAACATAATCCCAAAAGACAAAACACCTAAAAATAATCCATAATAAGCTCCAGAAGAGGGTCCTATGATTTTTTGGCCAGTTGATAGGGGATACCCATTATCTGGTTTTTCCTCTGCAACACGCGCAAACCATCTCCACAAGAATAAAACAGTGAGAAAGGAAACTAACAAAGCAAGAAATCCCATATGAATACCTTTCTAAGATTAATTCATATGACCTTAAAACAGGTCTTCTTGTCTGGCTAAATTAGAGGACTTAGGTTATACAGCACCTAAAACAATGTAATCAAGTCAACCGACATCAAAAACATCAACAAAACAACCTTTCATTTTTCAAGGAGGCATTTACATGGCAAAAAAAGCTTCATCCGCAAAGAAAAAACCACTTTCCATAGGATTTGTGGGTACGGGGCGAATGGGAGCCAATATGGCTCGCAATCTTAAAGAAAAAGGTTTCAAAGTAAGCACCGTATTTGATGGCAAGGAAAATATTGCTAAAAAACTTGCGAAGGAAATAGGTTGTAGTGCTGCAAAGAATCTGACAGAAGTCACGGCATCTTCAGATGTTGTCATTACTGTTGTAACTGACGATAAATCAATGCTTAATATTTATAAGCGTAGGGGAGACTCTCTCCTAGTTAATGCAAAAAAGACAATCTTCATAAATTGTGCTACCATTTCACCGGCAACTCACATAGAAATAGAAAGACGCGCCGAAGCTGTTGGCGCAAAAACACTTGAAGGCTGTATGGCCTCGAGTATTGATCAAGCCCGAAATGGAACTCTTTATTTGATGTGCGGAGGGAAACGTAGCGTTTTTAATAATATAAAACCTATACTTGATGCCCTAAGCGTTGATCTACGCTATATCGGAACTGCGGGTAAAGCTGCCCAAGTTAAGGCCCTTGTAAATATGGTTATGAATATTAATACGGCGGGTTTAGCTGAAGGGCTGGGATTAGGAAAAGCCTTAGGATTAGATTTGAAAGTTCTGATGGAAGTATTTTCACAGACAGGGGCAAATTCTCGCGTACTCGAAACAGATGGTATTGACATGATTATACGAGACCACGAGTGCTATTTTTCAGCAGACCATGCAGCAAAAGATTCTGGAATCGCCTTAAAAATGGCTTCGGGAACGGGAGTTAATTTGCCCATGGCCAAAGCGTCCCGTAATCAATTTGCTCGTATGGGAAATTTGGGATTAGGTGACCTCGACAAATCCGGAGTCGCCGAATTAACTTTCCCTGGAAGAAAAGGTTCAAAAGCTAAGAAAAAATAACATTGTTTTGGGTGGATGGATTCAACAATTGGCTCCATTCACTCAATTTTACTCTATTCGCTATCCTCTCCAATATTTAGTTCGGACATCGCATAGAAAGCCCAAACTGCCACACATAAAAATAGGAACGCTGTTACATAGAATGCTACCTGAAAACCAAACTGCGAACCAACGAATGCACCGACAGACGGTCCCAATGCCCATCCAAACGCTCCTGCACTCGTTAGAATGCCAAAAGCCTTTCCTCTATCTGTTTCTGAGATTACATAAGTTATAATCGTATTTGCTACAGGACGTACTGCCCCCGTGGTAAACCCACCAAGCACATAAAGAACAGCAAAAACAAAAACAGAGGTTGCACTCCCCTGAAAAACCAACAAAATAGCTGTAGAAAGAAGCCCGAAGGACAAAAGCCTTCTGAGACCAATTCTCAGCGTCCAATTCCCTATAACTGCTGCGGAAATTGCACCGGTTAGACTCATAAGTGAAAAGACAAATCCTGCCTCTGAAAGAATATCAGCCCTTCCGCTCAAATACTGGAGAAAAAGAGGGACAACTGGCATAATAACTCCGTATGCAAATTGAATCAAAACAACAATCACTAAAGTGATTATAAACGGTCTTAGACCCAATAACCGCCAACCATCAATAAAGAATTCTCTTATATAATTTTGTCCAATATCATCTTTTTTTTCTATTTTACGAAAATCTTCACTAACCAAAAACTGCACAGCTATTCCTGCAAAAATGACCATGCTCCCCGAAGCTAAAAAGCATGCTTTATAACCATAGATTGCAATAAAAGGCCCCCCCATTAATGGACCTAGTGCGGCACCTAAAAGGAACGCACCCTGCATCATTCCCATAGCGAATCCCAAATGTGATTTAGGAGTAGTTGTAGAAACCATTGTAATACAAGCGGTTACAGTGCCAGCCAAGGCTCCCTGTAGGGTTCTAGCAATTAGTAATTCGAAAACACTTCCGGCATATGCCATAAAAAAAACTGTTATTCCACCACCGACCATTGATCGCACAACCATAGATTTTCGCCCAAATCTATCAGCGACTGCACCCCATATGGGTGAGGAAATTGCCATAGCAAAACCTGCTGCAGATCCTAGGTAGCCTGCCCATAACAAAGCCTCATCCAAATCTTCTACATCAAACTCTTGAACGTAGTAGGCCAAAAAGGGTTGGATAGCATGGAAACCAATGACTGCAAACAATTGGGCGGTCCAGAGCGTATAAAAGTTTCTTTTCCAGGAAATAGCCATAAAATAAAATAACGGCGTTTGGCACGAATAAGCCAAACGCCGTTATTTTATTTTATAGATTATGAATTTAGGAAACCCTTTCGTTACTTGGATTGCAACCATTCTAACGCTGCAGCTCTCCTCAATTCCGGCGTATTTGCCGACGTAGGAAGTTGTTTTAATTCCCATGCAATCGGATGCTCCAAAGTTTCACCAATTTCCAAATAAACCCAGGGACTTAGCAATTCAAGCTCCGTATAATCAGGGCATGTATATACTTCAGCACTCAACCCACCATCAGGATAACGTTGTGTTCCGTCCCTACGAAAAAACTCTGCCATAACTACGTCACCCACAATCCCAGCTAACCATAAATCTGAATCGGCACCAGTTTTTTGTGGCTTCTCTAAGTCAGGAACAAAAATTCCAATATCTCCTTCAACCGAAAAATTAGAGGCTGCTGCGCTCTCTTCCCAGGTAAATGGGAAATAACGAGCCACAAAGTGGCTATGAGGATTTAATGGATATAGAGTCTGTTCAGGTTGGCGAATTTGCGTAACATTCCAAATTGTATAACGTAAAGGCTCTAATGCTGAGTTTGCCGCCTGAGCTATCTTTGTGATTTTCTGACCAATTTCTAAACGTGATCCCGTTTCTGATAAACGAATTGTTCGTATGCTCTGTGCCCCATTATAATTACTCAGCGGACTTGTGATTTGTACTCCATCATCTAAAAGACCGTAGCTATGCGTACTACCATCAAATGCAGGGTCGGGCGGCCAAGAAAAACCATTTATTTTTTCAAATTCACTTTGCTCATTCGGCCAGACTTTGTCTCCACCAAAATTGGTCCATTGGAATGCCCCCTCCTCATCGCGATTTGGTTCTCCATTCGGCAATGTCTGCCCATGGAATTCCTTGTCTGACCAAAGAATATTCTCAGAATTAACGAAACCGTAATGCATGATTCGCCCAATCTGTGGTACAACTATTACTTTAACGTCACCGTTGCTTATTTGTATAGAATCATCCCATCCGAGGTAATCAATTAATTCGACGACGACCTTAGCATTGGATTCTGTCTCAGGTCCGGTTTGTACTTGAGCGCAGCCCAATAAACCCACAATTAAAAATCTATGAATAATTTTCTGCACATTAATTCTCCTTAGCGAAGAGCCGAGACTCCGCCGCCTTTGAGGGCACGAGCAATTTCTCTTTCAACATCTGCTTGTTTAACCATCGAGGTATCGCCAATAGTACTTTGAACGAGAATTCCATGAGCAGCACCCCACTGAACTGCGTCATCAGGACCATGGCCATTCAACAATGCTGCAATAACTCCAGAAGCAAAGGAATCTCCTCCACCAGTACGATCAGCAATCTCAATGTTTTCTCGAACGGCAGCTTCGTGGACAATGTCATTTTCAACATCATACAAAACTGCACTCCAATTAATTCGATCTGCACTGAGAGCACCTCTCAATTGTGTCCCTATATATTTCAAGTTTGGATAATCGTTAGCTACCTGACGCAACATTTTTGTATATATATCCAACCAAACTTCGAAGGAGGCGTCCTTCGGAACTTTCTCCGTTTCATATCCCAATGCATCATCAAAATCATCCTGGTTCCCTACAAGGAATTCAACATGAGGAACTATCTCACGATTGATGTCACGGGCACGGTCTTTATTTGGCTCTACATTTGAACGGTAGTTTAAATCAAAGGAACGTCCGGCACCATATTGACCAGCTTTCTTCATCCCTTCGACGGCTAAGCTAGCTGTTTTTTCCGAAAGTAATGTATAAATACCTCCAGTACTAAACCAGCGTGTCCCTAATTCACCGAATAAATGATCCCAATCGATATCACCTGGTCCAACCTCTCTAACCGGCGTATGAGCACGGTAATATTCTGTGACAGATGGTAAAACCCCTTTGCCAGCCCAAGTAAAATTTATGCCATTATGCAAACTACCTTTACCATCCGTATTAAACTTTCCTTTACCCCTATTATTGAACCATACAATATGATCCGTATCTAATCCGGCTTCTCGCAACTGATTTTCTATGTTTCGACCGATTCCATCGTCTACCAACGCAGTTATTAGGGCTGAACGCAGTCCAAAGCAATAACTAAGTCCCTCGGCAACATTGGTCTCCCCACCACCATGCCAAATACGAGCCTCACGTGCCCGAGCTGTTGGGATTTGCCCAGGATCGATACGCGCCATAACCTCACCAATCGCTATAGCATCGTACTGCGTTTCGGAAGCCGATTTGAGTTGTAGTGCCATTTTGATCCTTTCGAAAGATTTTAATCCAGGTTTTTTTAAAAACTATAAACTGATTTCAACCAATATAATTCAGTAAAACATTTCACGACAGAAGGTCTCAATCTATTCAATCTCTAACAGACAATTTATTAGAAACTGACACACGACAATTTCTCGATATGGATTTTTCTAATGCTTCTAGAGCAGCTACGGGCGCTAACATACTCTCTACCGTTTCACGTTTTTTACCTGTTTTAAACATCCGGCAAAAAGTTCGCGTTCCAGCCAAATAGGTATTTTTGTCAAACGATATCTCTCGGTCAATTCTTCCCTTCTCACCGATCGCACTTAAGTGAAAGATCGACGATCCAGATCCAACCAAATTCATAGTGGCCACAGTTCCGTTATGGTAAGTAAGAACACCAACATGATTGTCTTTGGCTCCCCGAATCACCTGAGCATGCCTTAGATCAATGCCTAAAAGGTTTATTACCATATCGACCTGGTGGATGCCATAGAAAAAGATTCCTCCATATTTCGATTTAAGATCACATGGTCCCGTAGAAACTACTGAATATATTTTCCCCAGGGCACGCATATCCCGCTTAAATTGAACGAACGTATCCTGGTGAGGTAAAACAGAGAATGAAGTGACAGGCGTTGAAAGCTCTGCAGCTCTACTTAGAAAACGTTTACCTTCTGAGAGACGGTAACAAAAAGGTTTATCGATAAACAAAGGTATCTTAGCTTCTAAAAGGGGCCGAGCAGCGGGAAGATGAAATTTTCCATGGCGGTGATCTACGCAAGCACCTTGTATTTGACCGATCATCTCGGAGGGATCTGACACAACATGTGGGATACAACCGGTTTCAGAAGCTTTACGGGCGAGTTGCTTCGTCTCGCCCCAAACATGAGTAACCCTTATTCCCGGTATTTTCTTTTCTATATTTAATAACTTAGCTATTGCAATAGTATGACTGTTTTCTGCACCAACAATACCTATTTTTAATGGCATTTTAATTCTCCCCAAAATTCCATAACTGTAGTGCAGTTTTACCTAAAACCCATTCCAAGTCCTCAGATGAAAAAAAGCCCATTTTTTCTCGAATAACTGACAGTGTCTGAGAAAAATCTGCGTTGGTCAAACAGACTGGCCAGTCTGTTCCCCATGATATCCGTTTTGGACCAAATTTCTGATATACATCCTCAACTAAACCATGTGTATCAGTCCAAGGATAACTTTCTTTAGAAATCGACCATGTATGACTAATTTTGACATATACATTTGGATAGCGGGCCATATCCATAAGCATCGACTGACCTTCTTCATCATCCGGATGAACATCGGCCATGTGATCTATCACTGTATTCAACTCCGAATATTTATCCAGTAATCTAGCCAAATCCTTTAGTCTTTTGGGGCCCGTGAGAATAAGCATAGGAACGCCTAAATCTTGTGCCCTCGAAAAGATGGGATCCATCAACCCACTACTGAACCAGTCGTCTTGACCTTCTCCTGATGGACTTAACCGGACTCCATGCAGACCCCGCTCTTCAGTCCACATACTGAGGTGATCGGCAGCTGCTGGATCCTCCGGATTTACCCGCCCAACCCCCATAAATTTGTCCGGATATTTTGCTACCGTATCGGCAACGTAACTGTTGTCCCATCTATAATGTATTACTTGGACCAATACGGTTTTCTCAATACCGTTGGCTTTCATCAACTCCAACAGATCTTCCGCTGTCCGATCTTCTTTTGGGGGATTCTTGTTTTCGATAGCCCAGGGATAATTTGGATCATTTTTCCAAACATGCGTATGCGGGTCAACTATTCGCAAGACAACCTCTTTTCATGTCTATGTTTAACGTCTTAAAAAACGTGTCAAAGGTGTGCACGGCGTTGAAGTGTGTCAATAGATTTTCTCCAAAGAAATGGGAAATATACATTCTTTGCGAGGATCTAAATGAAAAATATTGATATAGAAAACAATTCACTACGCTCTTTTTTTAATTTCTTAACTAAACCAGACAAACTTGCCATCAAACATGTGAAATCTTAGTTTGCAACCCTAAACAGAGATTGTCTTTACCATAAAATATCAACCAAGATTTTACTTGTCGACAAATGTGGGTATTTCCATCAGTGAATAAGGGGTATGTGACGGTAGCTTCCAGCGCCTGCCTTCAAATTTTATTAATTTGGTGAAAAAGTAAATAAGGAGATTCCTAAACGTGGATTACGATTGTATTATTGGCAATGGAACGTTAGTAGACGGTAACTCAACACCAAAATTCAATGCTGACGTCGGAATACAAGGTGATCGTATTGTCGCTATTGGCGATCTGGAAACTGCGCAAACAAAACAACGAATAGATGCAACGGGTCTTACCCTTGCCCCAGGGTTTATAGACGTGCACAATCACTCAGATGGATGGCTACGAAAAACACCTAATTTCTTTCCTAAAACGTCGCAGGGTTTTACAACAGAAGTCCTAATGGCAGACGGAATTTCCTACGCCCCGGTAGACAGGGCTACTTGGCGACATTGGGTCTACTATATGAGGGCTCTAAATGGTCTACAACAAAACGATTACGATGGCTGGGAAAGTATCGAAGAATACATGAGTGGCCTTAACGGAGCAACGTGCCAGAATACAATAACTCATATCCCGTATGCTCATGCCCGAACAATGGCTATGGGATGGGGACGAAAAGTCCCGGACGATGTGCAAATGGAAGAAATCCAAACCAGCATAACTCGCGGTATGGAAGAAGGTGCTGTAGGAGTTTCAACTGGCTTAGATTATATTTCAGAATGTTTCGCCCAAACAGACGAAATTGTTGAAGCTTGCAAAGTTATGTCTGAGTATGGTGGTCTTTATGTAACCCATATACGTTACAAAAAAGGCACATTAGCTGGCATAAAAGAAGCCGTAGAAATAGGAAAACGCTCTAACGTTTCCGTACATATATCTCACCTAAAAGGTACTAATCAACAGCAAATAGATGAAATATTAACCTATATAGATACTGTTGCCATCAATGAAGTAGACTTCTCTTTCGACGTATATCCATATCTTCCAGGCTCAACAATGCTTAATTATATGCTCCCGTATGAAGTATGGGAAGAAGGACCACTAAACGTCTTAGCCAAACTGAATGATCCCATAATTCGGCGGCGTTTTGCCCGAATCATTGAAAGATATGAAGTAAACCTAGAGCACATTTATATCGCTTGGCTTCCAGGCAACGAAAATGCTAGATACATTGGTCGCTCTTTGGGAGATTATGTAAATGAGAGCGGTAAAACACCTGCGGATGCACTATCAGACCTTCTAATAGATGAAAATTTAGCAGTGCTGCTTGTTTTTCATCACGGCGACGATAAGCTTGTTCATCCATTTCTATCTCATCCATCCTATATGATGGGTACAGATGGGATTTATTTCCCTAACGGTGCAGTGCACCCTAGAATGTATGGATCTGCCGGAAGACTACTAGGGCCTTGCGTTAGGGATTATAAGCTGTTTAGCCTTGAGGAAGCAGTTCACAAACTTAGCGGCCTGCCTGCCCAGCGTTTTGGAATAGAAGAACGTGGACTTATTTCCCAAGATTATTACGCAGACATAGTCGTATTTGATGCTGACGCAGTGAAGGATCAAGCTACCTATCAAGATCCACACCAATTCTGTTTAGGTATAAACCATGTTTTTGTTAACGGTACGATCATAGTAAACGATGGGCAGGAGGTTGATCTGCAAGGAGATGTTTATCCCGGGAAAGCATTGCGCTATAATCAAAAATAATCCTCGGTTCTTCCCCCGTTCCAACATTCAATTAGATCACCCGAGAGATTTATTAAACTTGCAGACGTATCACGCAACTCAACATAAACGATCCTATTAACTTGTACCCAGCACCAGGAACATGTTTCCTTCGGATCAAGCAACCAAACCAAACCTTCCTCCGTACGAACCAAAAGCCGGCCATCTGCGAATCTCTGTTTGAGTAATCCTTTAACAAATGACCCTTCTGAAATTAATAATTGAGCACGCAGAGATGGGTTCTCAATAGTGGAATGAAAGAAGGTAGAGCAAGACATCTGGAAAAACACAACACAAAACATCAGACAAATCATATTATTTTTTCAGACCGCAGGACATCCAACTCTTCTTCTTTTATACCCAGCATTGACCTTAAAATCTCTTCTGTATGTTCACCTAAGGTCGGAGAGGGCGTTGTTAGCTCGATTTTAGATCGGGAAAATTTTAAGGGTGAATTTGGCATTTTCTGAAGACCTGCTATGGGATGTTCAATTTCAATCAACATCTCGCGTTCCGCTATTTGAGGATCATTGCAGATTTGCTCAATATCCTGAATAGGACCACAGGGTATCCCTTCTCGACCCAAATTCTCTAACCAATACTCAACCGAACGTCTAATGAAATGCTCCTGTAAAATTCGTTCTAAACCCTGTTGATTAGTCGAACGAGAGGCATTATCAACAAACCTGGAATCT
>CEUA01087936.1_pt1 | contig 10816 bp, 10 predicted proteins | sample 361541 | NCBI WGS metagenome assembly CEUA01 (sample SAMEA2623079, study PRJEB7988) | marine metagenome | isolation source: saline water (ENVO:00002010), including
GGACTTCAGACCCCAATCACCAGTCTGCCGACGTCTCGAAGGCCGGGCGCCATTCCAACCACGAGCATCATCAATCCAACTAGTAGTCTGAGGTGCCTTTCCCTGTGTTCGAAGTTGGCTACAGCAAAGAAGTACCATATCAGAACCCCAAGGGCGGCTTTGATCAATGTGAAGCCGAAAGCAGAGTTTGCTATTTCGATGATTTCGGCAGATACGAGGTGCTTCTCTTGGTACCCGAAGTATTCGATACCTATCCATGTAGCCAGGCCATCTAGGACCTGTCCTGAAACAGCTAGGAAAACTACTGGATAAGCCATCGCAGCGGATTTCCTATGTTTCTCGAGCATCTCCTTCTCCGGAGAAGATTCTGGGAGCATTTGATAGTCATCTTCGGACATCCCCGTAGGGAGGATCCCAGCGACTAGTCCTTGGGAAGAAAGTGCGGAAGCTGCTTCTGAGCCCCTGGAGTACATCGCCATGCAAATCATCACTGGCACCCCTATTACAACTAGTAGGGGCCAGAGGATGAGTTGGTCTTCGGGTACGCTGGCTGCATACGAGGAGAGTGCGCCGAAGAATACCATAGAGCCCCCCAGGCCAACGAAGTATACGACCCTCTGAACGTGAGAGAAGTATATGGTTGAACCCCTGAAGAACCATGGTGTGAAGATTGCTGAGATCCCTATGACGGCGAAAGGAGAGAGGTCTATCCCACTTGCAACAACTTCGCTATTGGAAATGGACGAGCCGTAGAGGACGAATTGGGCCAGTATGAGAATTGATGATACCACCTCCACAGAGTTATCTTTGTGTTCTGGATGCATTTCCCTGCGTGATATCGAGTAGCCGAAGGCTCCTGCAATGACGACCCAAAGGGCTGTCTGGAAGTGTATTCCTGGACTTACGAAGAATGCCGTCAGAGTAGAGTCGAACATCTCTGCATCCTCAGCGACCTCTCCTAAGGATGCCCACAGCACATAGGGCAAGAGTGCAAGAATTGTAGCCTCGCTCGCATCAATCTCTAGGAACCTAAGCCATGCACTCAACGCAGCTACGAAAAGAGCGAGGACTACCGCATACGTGATGGTGTTTACTTCATTGTATCCAGCGTCGCTTCCTGCGTCATCAAGAACCGGGTCGATGTAGAATTCCATGACCATGTTAGTCAGTGGATTTTCGACATTGAGGGAGTCTAAGGCTAAGGCGGAGAAAAAGAGAGCGGAGATGCCAATCAATGCTTGAATGGACCACTTTTCATAATTGTACAACTCTTCCCATGAGCCGCTCATGGAGCCACCAAAAGACTTCTACCCTTAGGTATGGCGGAAACCGTCATTCCTCTTCGTAGAGGATTTCTTCGTCTTCTGAGAGTTCCAGTATTTCTTGAACAGATGGTTCGTCCTCGGGTTGTACTTGGGAGTCCTTGAGCCTTCTCTCCCTTCTCTTCCTGGCTGCCGACAGTCCCGGTACCAAGGTTTCGAAGGCACCTCCGACTTCTTCCCTCTTTTCTTCGTAGGTCTCTAGGCTCCTCGACCTCATCCTTTGCCTCTTCCTGTCCTTCTCAAGGCCGTGGAGAACGTTTCCGTGTTCGGACCCTCTGAGTATGGACTCTATTGCCGGCTTTGCAATCTCCAGCCCCATGTCATCTCCGATTACGATGACTGTCGATCCGTAGATTGCGATTTCAGTTCCAGTCAAGTCTTCTATCCTGCTACGAATCATTCCGTTTCTACCGATTAGGCGGCTCCTCATCCTACGGATTTGGTTTGGCTGCCTACCTACCCACTCCCTGATGTCGAACATGTGTAGATGGACCTCGTCTTCGAGAAGTTGGATGGCTCTTGAAGGAGCTAGTCCCCTTCCTACGGCTAATATCACATCTGGGGTCTTCATCTTGAGAATTAGATCTGTTTCCGGGTCCTTCCAAGAGATCCTGACTTCCCCTGTTTGGGAGTCTATCTCCAATTCCCCCCCACATGCCTCCTCGAGCATCTTCCTAGTTGACCCGCCCTTGCCTATCAGCACGGCAATTCGGTCTTTGGGTATGCGTGCGATGGTCTCCACGGCTGCGGCCGACCAGCCCCCTAGTTTTAATCCCCGCCCGGAAGCTCGGGGAGTTCTGGAACAGGTTCATCCAGTACCCTGAGCATGCTTTCGGCCAAATCAGCCTCGAAACCTTGTTTGTTTATCCATTTCACCAGTCTTGTTACGTCCCTTACCAGGAACTCCTCCGCATGTGGGTGCTGGTGGGTCACTCCCTGACCCACGTCAATCAACCAGGGTTCGCCTTCATTCCAGAGGATGTTGTACTCGCTCAAGTCCGCATGGACGAGATTTGCCTTCTGCCACGAGACTGCTGTCATTTCCAGGAGATCGAGGAACACCTCGTATGGCTCATCAATAATTACATCGCGTAACCTTGGACTCGCTTCATCTTCCCCTATTAGCTCCATAATTAACACATTTTTATGGTAAGAAATTGGCATAGGCGCCCTGATTCCATGCTTCCGGAGTCTCCGTAGGTTCCTGAATTCCTTCTTGACCCAGATATTGACCAATTGCCTGTGCCTCCCCGAGAGCCCTTCGAATCTGGGGTCTCCGTCGATGTACTTCGCTAGTCCCTTGAATACAGCATTGGTGGTGTGGAAAATCTTGACTGCGACCGGGCCGTTGGTCGAAGATGCGTGGAAGACGTGGGCCTCCTTTCCTCTTGCTATCGGATAGTTGACTGTGTCAATCTCTCCTTTCTCCATTAGCTTGTGAAGAGATAGAAGTGTAGAGCGGTCGAAGACCGCATCGAAGACCCTCCTGTCGACCCATTCAAATGGGCCTTTTCCGAGGACTCCCTGAAGACCGTCCTCAATCTCATTGAAGATTTTCTTGAATCGCGGTTCTGAAATCCAGTCATGTTTTGTCTGTGCTCTCATCAGAGCATCGGGATCTTCCTCTTCCCAGGATTCCTCGTTAGGCATTATCTCACCCGAAGAACGAGTCGATATCGTCATCCTGTGAAGCTGCCTGTACTGTTTCCTGCTTCTCTTCTGCGACTGGCTCGGGAGATTCCTCTTCCGATGGCTCTAAAATTTCGCCTTGCTCTTCATCGGATTGTGCCATTTGGTCGTCTGAAGACAGACCGAACAGATCGACTATATCGGGCAGAACTCCCTTCCTCGATAGGTATAGCGATTGGGTCTTCGTGTAACGCATGCAGACGTTGGCCTTCTCGTCCTGGAAGTCCCATGGCTGAACTACAATCAGATCGCCCTCTCTGACCCATTGTCGTCTCCTCATCTTTCCGGGAATTCTGGAAATCCTACTAAGTCCGTCTTCGCATACAGCCCTTATTCTCCTACCACCTAGAATTTCGTCGGCAATGGCGAACATTTCGTTCACCTTCCTGTTTGGCAGAGGGACTCTGATTCGGTCTCCGCTTCCCGACTCCAGTTGTGCTAAGCGCTCGAAGTCGACCTTCTCCTCTCTACGTGCCACTGGGTCTCCGTCGAGAGTCCCCTATGTGAAGTTGAGCCTGAAAGCTCACCCCATCAGTGAGTCGATAGAAGTGCTGACTAGAGATACTAGCCATTCGCTCACTGGCCCTATGCCACACAGAACTGTTAGTATTGAGCAGGCCATTATTGCCATTCTGAGAGATGAGGCGGACTTTAGCCTGGGGGATTTCTCAGGTTCCTCGAAGAACATCACCAGACTCAGTCTGAGGTAGTAGAAAAGGGATAGGGCGCTGTTGACCACGATTGCTGCTGCTAGCCAGAAGACGGGGTCGACTGTATCCATCCAGGAATATACATCCGCAGCCGAGGAGTTTCCTGTATCGGCTGAGGATGAGACGATCCCGTTCACCATCAGTAGCTTTGACAGGAATCCAGAGAGGGGGGGAACCCCTGCCAGTGAGAGCATGAATAGGAACATCGAGCCGGCAATCAGTGGTTCCTTTCTGCCTAGGCCGTGAAGGTCTTCCATTCGGTGCCCCCTTCCATCTGTCTCGAGAAGCGCTAGCACTAGGAATGCGCCCAGCTTGAAAAGAACTAGAACCGCTAGATGGAATGTTATCGCGATTAGGATTATCCTAGTTCCCTCTTCACCGGCGAGTCCGCTTCCTATCACGGAGATGGCAGCGAGCATGTAACCTGCGTGAGCTACGCTTGAGTATGCTAGCATCCTCTTCGGGTTCTCGCTAGTTAGTGCTGCTAGGTTGCCCCATGTCATCGTTATGACCGCAATTATCGCCAACATCAGGAACCAGGAAGCCTCCTCCCCGTAGTCCGGTGCTGTGATCATCACCAGTACCCTGAACAGCGCGACGAATCCCATTGCCTTTGACGCGGTTGCCAGAAGGCCGGAAATTGGCGAGGACGCTCCAGAATATGCATCGGGTGCGGCGAGGTGGAATGGGGCTGCGCTTACCTTGAATCCGAATGCGACCATCATCAGCCCTATGCCGAACGCAGCGAAGGGATCGATGCCTTGCATTTCTGCCCATTTGATTGCTAGGGATTCGAGAGCTAGGTCACCTGACCATAGATAGAGGAGCGACATGCCGTAAATTCCGACTGCTGATGCGGCCGATCCTACGATGAAGTACTTCGCACCTGCCTCACCGCCCACTTCCTCCTCTTTGTGGAATGCGACTAGTACGTATGTGGAGAGTGAGGCCAGCTCGATGCATACCACGAGCATGAAAAGGTTGGTCGACATTGCCATGAGGCTCATCCCAAGGCCGACCATGATTAGCAGAATGTGGAAATCGACCTGCCTCCTGTTGTCCATCAGAACTGAAATCTTCCTGGATGCGATACTCTCCGAGTCGTCCTCCTTCGGCACTGCAGCATTTTGCTTGGCTGGTATTCTGTGTGTTGTCGCTGCTGAAACTAGCAACAGCGCGCCGATGAATATGGCAGAGAACAACCGGCTAAACGCATCAGACCTCAATAGTCCACCAACTTCCTCGGAGCTACTGTCTATCATCAGTAGAGAAGCTGCGAAGGCCACTGAAAAGGTGAGTGTGGCGATTCTATTGGGCAATCTCGGATCGTTGGTTGATTCTAGTCTGGAGCCTCCGACAAGAATTGGTATTCTTATTCTGGTCAGTGGGAGTCTGAACTTTGCATCTCCAAGATTTGGGATGACTATTATCGCTAAGACCCCGGCTAGCATTACTAATTCTGGCAATAGGGCGAATGCGGTCTCAGAGTCCAAGTCAAGCTGACCCAGTGATGTCATGGCTTCACCCCCTCTGACTCCATTGCTTGAGTTAGGAATTCGAGCATGAATCCTGAGCTCCAGTCAGACATCATGTCCCAGAAGATGAATGGTAGGATTCCGAACAGGACAGTGAAGGCCCCGAGGATCAGCATGCCTGCATTCTCATGCCATGTGATGTCGGAGGGATCTTCCCCGTGGAGAGACTCAGGAAGTATGCCATGATGAGGATCGTCGGATTCGAATATGGTTTTCTGCATCGATGTAAGGTAGTAAACAGCAGTGATGATGAGGGTCAAGGCAGGCAACAATACTAGCCATCCGAATGTCATCCAGAAAGCGATCAGGATTGTGACCTCTGCTACGAATCCTGCCAATAGTGGTAAGCCTAGGCTAGCCATCCATCCGAGCATCATGTGTCCTGCGAGCCATGGACTGTGGTGAGCTATACCCCTCATAGATCCAATTTCGAGTGTGTGATAGTGGTGTTTGAATGCCCCAGCTACGGCGAACAATAGGGGGCTGATTATCCCATGGGCGAACATCATGAATAGTGCCCCTGCGATTCCGAGAGGCTGCATTGTGGCTATCCCTAGGAAAATCAGGCCCATGTGCGAGACTGATGAATAGGCGACCATTCTCTTCAGGTTTGTCTGGCCCATGCATACCCAAGCGCCGTAGACGAGGCTGACCATCCCCAGGAATAGGAGGAGAGGGATGAATGCGATTGTAGACTCCGGGAGGGCTGTAACGGCAATTCTCAAGAAGCCGTAGGCACCCATCTTCAGCATGACACCTGCAAGAAGCATCGATCCAGCGGTGGGGGCCTGAACGTGCGCATCCGGGAGCCATGTGTGTACAGGGACGCTTGGCATCTTCGTAGCGAACCCTATCAGGAGCATTATCCAGACAAGATGCCTAAGGCCCTCGCTAGGAATTCCTGAGGCCGAAGATACCATGACCCCGAGGTCGAAGGTATGGCCAGTTATCGTTCCTGAACTGGCTACATCTGGGGTATACAGGTACATCACAAGAATTCCGACCAGCATTATGACGCTTGCAGTGAATGTGTAGATGAAGAACTTCAGAGAAGCGTATCTTCTGTCCTCTCCCCCCCACACCATGATCAGGAAGAACATGGGGACCAGGGTTAGTTCCCAGAAGACATAGAAGACGAACATGTCCAATGAGACGAAGACGCCTATTAGCGCCCCTTCCATGATTAGGATGAGGGGGTGGAATAGGTGCCCCCTCTTTGCGTCCCACTCCACTAGCATGGATATTGGAATCAGGAGTGTCGTTAGCCAGACCATTGGGAATGACAAAGCGTCAATTCCCACTTTCCACGAGACCCCTATCGAAGGTATCAGCAGGAAGGAGTCGTTTGTCAATGAGTATCCAGAGCCGTAGTCAGACCAGTCGATATTACCTATCTCCCCTAGGAATACCATTGTGGTGATGGCTAGCATTGCTAGGGATACCCCCATGCTTATGGCTCTAGAGGCACGTGCCAGTCCTTCTGCTGAATCGGTTAACTTGGGCAGAATGAGCAAGGCCATGCCCACTGCTATAGGAGCCAGTGTAATCACGGAAAGTGGGTCGTTCATCATGAGCTGATCCCCCATACTAGAACAATTATCGAAAGCATCCCAACTGCGGTCATCAAGATGTAGTCTCGGGCACTTCCGGTTGTAAGGGACCTGACTTGCAAGGATCCGGATACAGAATTTGATTCTATCTGTTTGATCACGCCGTCTATCACGGTCCGATCGAACCATGCTGAGAATGCTGAGAATGGTATGACGGTCTTTGCGAGCACGCCCTCGTATAACTCATCGAAGTATAGTCTGTTCTCCAAGGCCTCAGCCAAGTCTGATTCAGATAGTGAGGTGACGTCTTGTCTGCCAAATTTGCCAGAGAGGCTGACTAGCCATGATACTGCGCGGGTCGCAGACTCGCCCTTGGCAAGTTGTCCGCCATGGACTCTGGCTGCGAAAATCGGGCCCACGATGAAAGATAGGAAAATAGTGGTCCAGCCAACGATCCTTAGGTCTTGGTTTTCAGGGAGGAACGCGTACTCGAGTTTGTAAATAATCGAGTCTAGTAATGTTGCTTCGTGGAGCCTCAGGTGTCCGGATCCTCCGTAAGACGAAGAGAGGTAGTCTGTAGCCCCGAGAAGGGCGAATGCCATTCCGCCAACTGCGGATATTGCTGTTAGTAGGATCAACGGCTGCTTGATCCAGGGGGTTTCCTCGTGGACGTGATCGATAACCTCGCTCTTTGGCTCACCGGCGAACGTCATGAACCACATCCTTGACATGTAGAATCCGGTCATACCTGCGGTGAGGAGAACCAATATGGCTGGACCAATCATCAGTGGCTCGTGATCCAAGGCAGCTAGCCATGTCTCCGCTATTATGCCCTCCTTGGACCAGAATCCACCAATTAATGGGATTCCTATTATGGACATGGATCCGACCATCATCGCGGTTGCTGTGACTGGCATCTTAGAAGCCAATCCGCCCATGTTTCGCATATCCTGGGGATCGAAGTCATGGTGTCCGGCATCATGATGAAGGTGATCATGCGCATGGTGTACCTCGTGGATAACAGATCCGCTGGCCATGAATAGCATACCCTTTGCCATCGCGTGATTGAATAGGTGGAACATGGAAGCGCCGAAGACGACTACAGCTGCATGGTGCTCGTCGTGATTATAGAACCAAAGTGCGGAGCCGAGTCCAGTGAAAATGTATGCGAGTTGACTCATGGTCGAGTACGCGAGGACTTTCTTGATGTCATTCTGAACAAATGCGATTGCAGCCGCCATGAATGCGGTTATCCCTCCGACGTATGCAACGATTAGCCCTAGGTCCTCTAGGCCCGGTACACCATGGTGGCCCACGTCAACGAATGGGACCATTCTAGCTACCAGATAGAGTCCCGCATTGACCATCGTAGCCGCGTGAATAAGTGCAGAGACGGGAGTTGGGCCCTCCATAGCGTCAGGTAGCCAAACATGCAAGGGGAACTGTGCAGACTTGCCCACGGCTCCAATGAACATCATCAGTAGTGCCCAGAAAAGTTGTGCGGAGTCGACTGTGCCCTGCAAGGATGGGTCATGGAAGATTACTGAAAACTCGAGAGACCCGTAGATATCGTACAGAATGAATAATCCGACCATAAGGAAAACGTCGCCGACTCTGGTGGTCAGGAATGCTTTCTTGGCCGCGTATGCTGCGCTTTCCTTCCAGTAGTAGAATCCGATTAGGAGGTACGAACATAGGCCCATTATCTCCCAGAATATGAATAGCCAGAGGAAGTTGTCGGCCAGCACCATGCCAAACATACCTAGGGCAAATAGTACGAATTCTCCGTAGAACCTATGATTTCTGTCATCATTGATCGGGTCCGTGTTCATGTACCCAAGGCTGAACCAGCAAATCAGGAAGCAGAGGAACGTCGCAACGAAGAGCAGCATTAGTGTAAGTGAGTCTACCCAAACGCCTACCCCGAGGATATTTTTGGATGAGGTCAGGGTGTAGTCGGACTGCAGGAGGTCGAAGGATACCCATTCCAACCAGTGCGCAATACTGTTCTGATCCGCGAAGTCAGGGAGTGAGTCGAAGTAGTCGTAAACCAGCCAAATGGCAGCCATCAGGGATGTTCCAAGAGCCCCAAGAGCTAGGATTCCACCCTCCTTGAGCTTGTCCTTCCAAGTCTCGTGACCGTTGTATATCTGACCAGCAACGAGAATCACCGGGAATGTTACGAAGGGGACCGCTACAATCAGTATCGCTGATTCGGATGAGTCCCAGCCTTGGGAGTGCATCACTGGGACTATCGCTAGGAACGGGATGATGTAGACAAGAAGTCCTAACTCGCTCTTATTTTCGCCCATTGTCACACCTCAGTTTTTCAGGATGTTCGCCTCATCTAGAGAGATCGTCTCTTGTGTGCTGTATAGTGAAAGGAATATCGCCAGTCCGATTGCCACCTCTGCCGCTGCTATTGCAATGGCTATTGCCGTGAATACCCAACCGTCGGATCCACCCCAGTACATGGCTCCGGCAACGAAGTTGAGGTTAGCGGCATTGAGCATGACCTCGATGCACATTAGAACCACTATGGCATTCTTTCTGGAGAACGCACCGATTAGGCCGATTCCGAAGAGTATCACTCCGAGCCCTGCTATCCAGCTTGGATCAATCATTGGTCTTCCCCTCCCATATCCCAGACCAAATTAATCAATCTCTCATCTCGAACTAGGTAGGAAGCCCCGATCATCGCCATTGCCAGAAGGGCGCCCAGAACGATGGTGGCCACTGCCCATTCGTCGAACAGTGCGTTTGCCATGTCTAATGTGGATGGCTGTGGTGCTTCCTCTATGGCGGGCCAGTTAGCAGGGTCCATTGTCTCCCTTAGGAGCACTAGGACGAACGCAACGACCCCTAGCCTAGTCGTTGCGGAAAGGAACCTCATTCTATGTCGCCCTCCTGGATTTGCCTACGTGTGAGCATGACTCCGAACTGCACTACGAGCATTACAGAGCCCAGGTAGACTAGGATTTGGACGGCGGCTAGCATCTCTGCGCTGGCCAGAACGAAGATTCCTGCGACGCCGAAGAAAGTCAGCATCAGGAAGAGAAGTGAATGCGCGACCCTTCTTCCATAAACGCACCCTATCGCTCCGCCAACTGTGACAGCTGAAAGGATAACGAACATCAATGCCTCGAAATCGAATCCCATAACTATGCCTCCGCCTGTGCCTTGGCTGCCTTGCGCTCCCTCTTCTTGAGCTCCTTCTCAGCACGCTTAGCGAGCTCCATGTCGACTCGTTCCTTGTGAGTTGATGGCAGTACTCTTGTTCGATCTGCATCCATCCAGAGGTCCTGACGGGAGAATCCGGACATTCCATCATACTCGTTCGTCATGAAGAACGACTCGAATGGGCATGACTCCATGCAAAGGCCGCAGAACATGCACCTCCCGAGATCTATTCTTCCGGATACTATGTCCTTCTCAGCTGGCTTCAGGTCAGAGGTGTCGAGCGTCTCTACGCCTGAGCCATCCATCCAACGAACGGTCGCCTTGTCTCCTGTAAGGTCGATGACTTCCGCAAAGTCGTACTCAGCCGGGGCGGCCGTATGTTCTGTCATGAGGTCGAAATCTTCCGCTCCAGAGTCGTCCTTAGGTCGAGCTGCGTATCCCCCTTCCTCGACTTCGCTTCCATAGCCGTGCCATTCATCCCCTTCTTCTGCAGTGTCAAGAACGTTCACTCTGACTTCTGATGTCATGTGAAGACAGTCATTGGGACAAGCCCTAACACATGCCTTGCACGCGGTGCATGTCTCCCAGATTACTCCGATCCTACCATTGTAGTTGCCCGGGACGAATAGCCACGGTTCCAGGTCTTCGAGCCTCTCGTACGGATACATCACGGTGACTGGCCTTTCCAAGAAGGGCATTATCTGGCTAGTCTCCCTGTCTGCTGCGAACTTCTGTCCGACGCTTGGATGGTCTTCGCCGACTCTCTGCATAGTGGTTGCATCTACCATCTTCTCGTACTCCCCGTGGTAGCTGTTCCTGAGGAAATTGAG
>CEUA01234062.1_pt1 | contig 10795 bp, 11 predicted proteins | sample 361541 | NCBI WGS metagenome assembly CEUA01 (sample SAMEA2623079, study PRJEB7988) | marine metagenome | isolation source: saline water (ENVO:00002010), including
TTTCTCGTCGTAGGAATATTGTGCCTTGTAGTGTGCGAATCGATCTTGTACCAGTATTTTAATAAAATGTGCGTAAATATAATATTTACAATCATTTAATGAGAATACCTTTTTCGGCCAACTAGGGATTATTCAGCTGAAATAAGACCTCAGTGTTTCCCCTGTACATTTAAATAAAATGGCATATATGTTGCTGTACTGCTTATGTCGAAACACATAAGAGTGGGGGAACATGAAATTTAAGTATTCTACTAAATTAAATACAGTTTTCTTTATGGTATTGGTGTTGGATACCTTTCTATTATGCAAAAGTGTTACCGGAGAAATACAACCTTCTTCTCAGGACTCAACCGTAATAGGTACTGATTCGATTACTTTATCGGATGATCCGCTCGTAGAAACAAAGCCTACCGATACTTCTCATCTGGTGGAAGAAAAATCTTATCCAATAAACGATTATCCCGATTATATGTCAGATAATGATGGGGATCTCTGGGTCGTCTTTATCAAATTAGCTGCTGGTCTGAGTGCAGTAGTTTTACTTGCATGGGGATCGGCCCGATTATTAAAAAAGAGCGCTTTGGGTCGGAAATTTGGAGTAGATAACCCACTAATAAAGGTAGTTGAAAGGACTTATTTGGGTTCCAAAACGGCCGTTTTCCTCGTAGAAATTAGTGGTCGTACGTTTGCACTAGGTGTAACAGATGATACAGTTTCAAAAATTGCTGAATGGGAGACGAGCGAAATGGATTTGCCTGAAAAGGCTATTTCCAAGGGTTTCTCCAGTCAATTGAAGGGTGTTTTAAATCCTGGGTTAGATGGTGTGAAATGAACATCCTCGGAGGCGGTGGAATTAAAATGTCTTACATAGCAATATTTGCGGTTCTATCGATGTCGGTTCTTGCCGAGGAATCTTATGGCCAATCTTTACCTAAGATTAGCCTGCAAGTAGAAGAGGCTGAAAAGGGTGGTGATGCAGCAGTTTCTTTGCAGATAATTTTTCTGCTTACAATTCTTTCGTTAGCTCCGTCGATATTGATAATGATGACATCATTCACACGTATTGTTGTTGTACTTTCTTTTTTACGAATGGCTATTGGAACACAGCAAATGCCGCCGAATCAGCTCTTAGTAGGCCTATCGCTGTTTTTGACATTTTTTGTGATGGCACCCGTCTGGGACAGAGTCAATGACAATGCAATTCAGCCGCTTATAGAGGATGAAATATCTTATACCGTAGCAATTGATAAGGCTATGGAACCGATCCGTGAATTTATGCTAAAGCAAACACGAGAAAAAGATATGGCTCTATTCGTGCGCATGGCCCGGATTTCTCAGCCGCGCAATAGATCTGAGATACCCAATACCGTTCTCATTCCTAGCTTTATTATTAGCGAACTGAGGACGGCATTTCAAATTGGATTTATTCTATTTGTCCCATTTCTGGTTATAGATTTAGTCGTATCGAGCATTTTGTTATCTATGGGTATGATGATGTTACCACCGATAGTTGTTTCTCTTCCATTCAAAATATTGCTTTTTGTACTCGTGGATGGATGGAATTTATTGATTCAATCCTTAGTGAATAGTTTTCGGTAAAACAAGGATATTGTAATGACTCCTGAATATATAGTACAACTAGGACAAGATACTCTCATGCTAGTACTTTATGTGGCAGGTCCGACGTTGATTGTGGCTTTGGTAGTCGGTCTTGGCGTGAGCATTTTTCAAGCAGTTACTCAAGTACACGAGATGACTTTGACTTTTATACCTAAAATAGTCGCTGTGGCAATGATCGTTTCGATTATGCTGCCTTGGACAATTCGCAGAATGGTAGATTTTACTGCGAATTTATTTTCCAGTATCCCGACATTAGTTGGATAGGTGATCCAGGTGGAATATTGGTTAAATCAATTTCATATCTTTCTATTCGTGTTGCTTCGCGTTAGCGCGTTATTGATAGTAGCACCAATTTTTGGTGGACGGCAGTATCTGGCTCGTGCCAAAATTGGTCTTGCTTTTATGGTTTCGCTTGTAATTTTCCCAACTGTTTTGGATACGCCATTTGTTATCCCAGAGGGTTTGTTGCCTTATTCTTTGGTGTTAATTCGTGAAGTGTTTTTGGGAACCGTAATGGGTTTTACAGTCCTATTATTATTCATAGGGATTCAATTTTCCGGACAAATAGCAGGATTGCAAATGGGATTTGGGATTGTAAATATTTTAGATCCACAATCAGGTGATCAAGTGTCTATCGTGGGGCAATTCTTGAATATTTTAGCCACTCTTTTAGTACTTTGTTTAGATGGCCACCACTTAATACTTAGCGGATTGATGGCGAGTTTTGACGCTGTGCCTCTAGCGGGAGTAGTCTTAAAGGCTTCAGTCGGGCAAAAACTAATTGAATTGACAGCCACGACTTTTATAATCGCCATAAAAATCAGTGCTCCTATAATCTTAGCCTTATTTGCAGTAACTGTTGCAATGGGGATTTTGGCGCGCACTGTTCCACAAATGAATGTTTTTATTGTGGGATTTCCTGTCCAACTAGCTGTAGGTCTTTTCGTTTTGGTAGCGGCTTTGCCTCTTTTTAATATTTTCCTTCAAAAATCGCTGATTATTTTAGAACGCGATTTGTATGCTATTCTCGATTTTTTTGGATAGGAATCTAAAAAATGGCTGAAGAATCATCTCAAGAGAAAACTGAAGAGGCAACCCCTAAAAGGCGTGAGGAGGCACGAAAAAAAGGGCAGGTGGCTCGTAGTAGTGAATTGAGTTCGGTTGCTATTTTGATGTCTGGTGTGTTAGCCTTGGGTGGTTTGGGGTCTTATATGTTTTCGAAATTGAGTTTCTTTATGGTAGATGTGCTTTCAAATGCTGTCTTTATTGAATTAACTCCAATAAATGTTGTAGGTGTTTTAGAAACTTGGTTTAATCATTATGTGCTAATTGTAGGACCGTTGATTGTGCTACTAGTTTTAGCAGCACTGTTGGTCAATTATGCACAGGTTGGCATTCTTTTTACGGCCGATCCACTAATTCCAAAAGCTAATAGAATAAGTCCATTGAGTGGTATCAAACGGATTTTTTCCAGTAAAGGATTGGTTGAACTTCTTAAAGGCTTGTTCAAGATAGCTGCCGTAGCGATTATGACCTATTTCACGGTTAAAGGGGAACTCAAAAGTGTTGTGTCCTATATGGACCTGGGTGTGGGGCAAATATTTCTATCTAGTGGTAGCTTAATATTGACATTGTTTTTTCGTATTGTGTTGTTGCTGTTAATAATGGCTCTTTTGGACTATGTGTTTCAACGTTGGGATTATGAGAAGAATTTACGAATGACGCGTCAGCAGGTAAAAGAAGAATTTAAGCAACAAGAAGGTGATCCACTTGTTAGTGCTCGGGTACGTAATTTGCAGCGGGAAATGTCAAGAAAACGGATGATGGATGATGTTGCAAAAGCGGATGTCATTATTACAAACCCAACACATGTCGCAGTAGCGCTGAAATATGATATCGAAAACATGCAAGCTCCTCTTGTACTCGCAAAGGGTCAGCGATTAGTAGCAGAGCGTATAAAAGAATTAGGTCGCCAGGTTGGCATCCCTCTTGTGGAGAATAAGCCGTTGGCAAGGGCTTTATTTAAAGCTGTGCATATTGGTGGTGAGATACCAGAAGATCTATTCAAGGCAGTAGCACAAGTCTTAGCTTTTGTCTTTCAACTCAAGCGTAGAGATGTAAAATAATGATATTAGGCATGCACTTTATTGGAGAAAAATATGTATAGATGGTTCAATATCCTTTCTCGCCATACCGATATTTTGGTAGCTGTTGGAATTATAACGATTCTCGCTGTTATGATTGTGCCGCTACCAACCTATGTTCTTGATTTCCTGCTAACATTTAATATTAGTATAGCTCTATTAATTTTAATGTTAACAATCTACATTAATGCTCCTTTAGAGCTTTCAGTGTTCCCGGGGTTGTTATTAGTAATGACCTTGTTCCGACTATCGTTAAATGTTGCATCTACTCGTTTGATCTTGAGTGAAGCTGAAGCAGGCCGTTTGATTCAGGCCTTTGGCGATGTAGTAGTTCGAGGGAATTATGTATTAGGGTTTATCATATTTGTAATAGTCATCCTTATTCAATTTTTAGTGATAACTAAAGGTACTGGACGTGTTGCTGAAGTTGCAGCTAGATTCACGCTAGATGCAATGCCTGGTAAGCAGATGGCAATTGATGCCGATTTGAATGCGGGTTTGATAGATGAACAGCAAGCTACTCACCGTAGAGAAGAAATATCTCGAGAGGCAGATTTTTACGGAAACATGGATGGTGCGAGTAAATTTGTGAGGGGTGATGCTATTGCTGGGATTCTTATAACATTAATAAATATTATTGGTGGATTTGCAATTGGCGTTTTTCAACGTGATTTAAGTCTCGCTCAAGCTTTGGAGACCTATACTTTACTAACCGTTGGTGATGGTTTAGTTACACAGATACCTGCTCTTATCACGTCTACGGCAGCTGGCATAATTGTCACGCGCGCTACGGGTGATAATAATATGGGCTCTGATATAAATAAACAATTAACAGGAAAACCGCAGGCGGGATTGATTGCTGGCGTTATGTTGGTAGGTCTCGGGTTAATTCCAGGATTGCCAACTTGGCCATTTATAGTGATTGGGTTTGTACTCATTGTGATCTCGGTCGTTGTAAGGCAGCAAAAAAAGCAGGCGCAAACGGAAGTTGAATTAATCAACGATTCTAAAGAATATGAGGAACGGCCGGAGGACTATCTCAGGTTAGATCAATTAGAGGTGCAAGTGGGCTATCAGTTAGTACCGTTAGTGGATGCAAACCAGGGCGGCGAACTTATCGAGCGGATTGTCCAGATTCGTAAGGTAGCTGCTATGGAAATGGGGTTTGTGGCTCCGCCGGTCCGCGTTCGTGATAGTACGGAATTACAACCTAGCGAATACCATATTCGAGTTAAGGGGAATCCTGTTGCACGTGGAGACCTTCACACTAAAGAGTTGTTAGCTATTGATCCTGGTTCTGCAGAAGGAACTATTGAGGGAGGCGAGGCAATAGATCCAGTATTTGGTTTACCTGCTAAGTGGGTTTTGCCGTCTCAAAGGGAGCAAGCTGAACTTTTGGGATATAATGTTGTTGAGCCTGTGGCGATATTGGCTACTCATTTGACAGAGGTTATACATTCACACGCTCACGAATTACTAGGTCGGCAAGAAACGCAGAACTTAATAGAAGAACTTAAGCAAAGTTATCCTAATGTTGTAGAGGAATTGTTGCCAGACTCTGAAGCAGTCGGTAAACTGCAGCGAGTTCTTCAGATTTTGTTAGCGGAACGAGTTCCAATCAAAGATTTGAGATCAATACTAGAAGTCCTATCAGAATATTCCCAGATCAATGATGTAGAAGTCCTTAGCGAATATGTCCGAACCGCTTTGCGACGTTCTATTTGTAACATGCTGTTGAAGGATTCGGCTGATCAATCGATAGCGGTGCTGACAATAGATGGAAATTTGGAAAACGTTATGGCAGAGGCTGTTCAGAGTACTCCAACTGGCATTATGGTTGCGCTAGATCAGGGAACTACTAGTGGAATCTTCGGAATTTTGACGAATCTAATTGATGATATGATTGCTAATGGTCAACATCCTACCGTGTTGGCATCTCCACAGATTCGCCTTGCATTTCGAAAACTAACAGTAGCTAATTTCCCTACCTTACATATTATTTCTTACAACGAGATTGCTCCAGATGTTGATATAACTTCTGTGGGAACAATTGCTCTGGGTGAACATGAAGATACGCAAGTACATAGCTCGGAATATGCCGGAGGCGCTCCAGCAAGTTCGAGATGACTTCGGGGAGAATGCTGTCATTTTAAATACCAGGCAGCTGCGTCGAAATAGTCGATTCAATAATAGCGATCAGCCTCAGGTCGAGGTTACTGCTGCTGTTGATGAGATTATTCCTACGGAAAATGTGGAATCTGAAGATTTTGGATTTTCTCCTGATGTTAAATTGAATCCAAATATTGGTTCACGGGAAGACGTATTACTCTCAGGAAAAAGTTTTGGTGCCTCAAAGGCTTTTGAAAAACAACGGAATATTACTAAGGTCGAAAATGAATCTTCTATAGAAGAGCCTATCCGACGTGATTATAGAAAGAATGAAGTAAGAAATATGGAGTTAAACAATACAAAACATATTTCGGAAATAGATCAATTGTGCAATGAATTTCGAAAACACGGAATAACAGAAGAAGTAATTGAAAATTTACTCAGCTCTTTATCAGATGAGCAAAACAAAGGCAGCCTGAAAAAAAACAGTGAAGTATTTTCTTTTATAAATAACTGGTTTAAGTCTCATTTGCCAGAATGCCGACGTCTAAAGATTGGAGAGGAAAAGCAGGTTATAGGGTTTTTGGGGTCTGCCGGGGCTGGAAAGACAACAGCGATAGCTAAAATTGCTGGGAGTTTTGCTAAGAAAAGAAAAGATGGGGTTGTTATTATTAGCACGGATAACCGCCGCATCGGTGCACTTGACCAATTAGAGGCTTTATCCCACATAATAGGTGTTCGTTTTGAGACGGCCTTCGATGAAATGGAAATACAGGTTATGTTGGATCGTTATGAGCAAGCTCAGCTTGTTCTAATCGATGCACCGGGGTATGGGTGTCGCGATGAAATTGGTTTGAGGCAATTAAAAAGAATTTATAGTAGCGTTGATGTCCAAGAAGTTCATCTTGTTATGGATGCCACTAATGATTTTAAACATATGATGGAGATGATTGAGGTAAGTTCCAATTTTCCAAACCGTCGTTTACTTTTTACAAAGAAAGATCAGGTTTCTCGTGTTGGGACAATATTAAGTGCTACAATTTGTAGTGAAATACCAACTTCGTACATCTCAAATAGTAATGAAGTTAAAGGTGGTATTGAGCCCGCAGATATGAGAGGGATTTTTACCGGAATGATTGATATTAACGGAGAACAGGTTTTGGGTAATGTCTGAAGATCTACATAGAACAATTTCTATAACGAGTGGGAAAGGGGGAGTGGGTAAGAGCTGTATAGCTTACAATCTAGCCGTGTCTATTTCGCGACAAGGATTTAAGACCTTGCTTGTTGATACCGATTTTGGTTTAGGAAGCTGTTCCTTATTGGCAGGCACATATAGTGATTTTACACTAGAAGATATTTTATTAGGAAAATGTCAGCCGATAGATTCTTTGATCGAATGCCCTTCTGGTTTGTGTGTTTTGCCTGCTTCCTCAAATGGACAGAAGGTTGATTGGTTGGTGGGGAGAAACAATAAAAATATTGCCAAAACTTTAGTAGATCTTGAAAGGCAATTTGAAGTTGTTATTGTAGATACACCTTCAGGACTAGGAACAAGCACTATTGAGACTGCGATTTCGACAAACAGCCTTGTTTTGACTGTGACGCCAGACCCTACAGCAATAGCTGATGCTTATGCTTCGCTAAAGATGTTGTATGCACGACGGAAGGATCTTACCATTCAATTATTAGTAAACATGGCTGAATCAGGTCGAGAGGCTGAAAACCTCCAAGTCAAATTTACCCAATTGGCCCATCGTTTTCTTGGGGCGCAAATTGAAAATCTGGGTTATATTCCCATGGATCGTTATGTAAGAGAGGGAGTGAAGCGACAACGTCCATTTGCTACATTTGAACCAGCACCACCAGCTGCTATGGCGATTGAATTACTGGCCACACGCTGGTTGTCGGCACAGTATGTAAATAGCTATTCGTTTTTTGAACGAGTTTTAATGTTTGATAACACTGAAACAAGTCAAGTCACACGTCCGAAAGTATACTCATGAGTAATAATAAAATGCCGGGTGGGAAAGTGGCCAAGGAATATGCTCGGCATAAAACGTCGGGTGAAAAAAATGACCAGGTAAAAGATTCTCGCAAGGAACTGGTCGAGTATATACCCTTGGTGAAGTATATTGCTGGGCGTCTGGCAATAGGTTTGCCGCGATCTGTTGAGATGAATGACCTTATAAATGCTGGTGTAGTAGGTTTAATTGAGGCGTATCGCAATTTTGATGTAGAGAAGGGGGTGAAATTTGAGACGTATGCTTCCTTAAGAATTCGAGGTTCTATTTTAGACGAACTTCGCGGTATGGATTGGGCTCCGCGGTCTACGAGAGCCAGGGCTCGAGAGGTAGAGCGAGCGATGTGGCAATTGGAAGGAAAGCTTGGTCGTTCGCCATCAGAAGATGAAATCGCTTCTTTACTTGAAGTAGACATGAAGACTTACTATCAGATAATTGATGATGTTTGTTCTGCTTCTCTACTGTCTCTTGATGAAATGAGTTTTGGTGAGGATAGTGACCGTCCAGTTGCCTTAGTGGACACTTTGCGTGCTAAAGATCAACCTAGTGCTTTGAGTAATATAGAACGGGAAGAGGTACGTGATCTTCTTGCAGATTCGATTGGCGAGATTCCGGAACAGGAACGGTTGGTTGTCGCTTTATACTACTACGAAGAGTTGACTCTGAAAGAGATTGGCCAAGTGTTAGAATTGTCTGAATCGAGAGTGTCTCAATTACATACAAAAGCAGTCTTAGGCCTCAGGTCTAAATTGCGTAAGCGTTTTGTGGCTTGATGACCGTAGGTTCCCGGGGCCTTATTTTGCAAGTCAACAAGCAAGAGCGAATAAAGCAAATTACGCAGAGCATCATTGGTTTACCAACCCTACCGACAGTTATTACGCAGATGATCGGTTTAATTGAGAATCCAGGAACCTCGGCCAAAGAGGTTTCTCAGCTCATATCGACTGATCAGGCGTTAACCGCTAAAATTTTGAAGTTGGCAAATTCGGCTTTTTATGGTTTCCCACGAGGGATATCTACCGTAAATCAGGCAGTAGTTGTTTTAGGTTTTGAGACGGTCAAGAGCTTAGGCCTAAGTGTTTCTGTATTAGAGCGTTTTGCTGTTGGAGAAGTTACCAGTAGTTTTGATCGACAGAAATTTTGGGAACATTCAATTTCTTGTGGAGTAGCCGCACGGTTGTTGGCTGAAAAATTCAACTATCAACTTCGTAGTGAGGCATTTTCGAGTGGGATTCTTCACGATGTTGGAAAACTTATACTAAGTCAATATTTTGCAGAAGAATTCAATCAAGTACTGTCTATATCTGAGGAAGAATACGTTCACATAAGTCAGGCAGAGGAGCGAGTACTTGGAGTAACGCATACAGATATTGGTAGTTGGCTGGCAGAAAAGTGGAATCTACCTGCGCGTTTGACATCTGCAATTGCATACCATCATTTTCCTGGCCGGTCTCCTGGAAGCGAATCTCAGCTTCCAGCGTTGATTCACTTGGCGGATATTTTATGCCGTAGAGAAGAAATAGGTGATGGAGGTGGCTCGGGTTTTCCAACATTAGACCGATCCGCGTTGAGGGCGCTTGGTGTTTATGAAGAACCTCATGAGGCGATGAAAAATATTTTCTGTCTCGGAGAATTACTTCATCAGGAAATGGAAAAGGCAGATATCTTTAAAAGTATTGCCTGTGGAGACGGTTGATACATAGAAGCAGAAGCAGCCGTTCGTATTTAAGGATTTTCTTTGGCTGTATATCAGATGATATAATTTATTGACCATTTAATATTAAACGTAGCTGGTCAACTAAAAAAGCTGTTTCATCATTGGTCCCTACCGTAATCCGCAAGCAGTCGTCCAGTCGGCGCTGATTGAAATGTCGGACGAGTAGTCCCCTTTCTTTAAGTTTGCTATATAAGGTCTTTGCGGGGATTTGGGGTGAGCGCACAAGCACAAAATTGGCAGCTGATTCCCATACGTAAAATCCTAAGTCACGTAAGTCGTCAATTAACTTTTCACGAGTATTAGAGATTAGAGATGCATTTTTACGCATACTTCCGATATCCTCAAGACCTGCTTCTGCTGCAACAAGACTTAGACGATTGACATTATAGTGGTCTTTTACTTTTAACATTCCAGCTATTAGCTCTGCGTTCGCGCAAGCAAAACCTATGCGCATTCCAGCTAGGCTAAACGATTTTGACATTGTTCGAACAATTACTACATTCATGTGTTTTTCGACCAATTCCATAGCTCCTCCTGTCGAAAAATCAACGTAAGCTTCATCGATAGCTAGTATGCCATTGACAGAGGAGGCTAGATCGTCAAGAATTTCAACAGGCAATAGGGTCCCCGATGGCGAATTCGGATTTACCAAAAATGTCAAATTCGCATCAGCATCGGCTAGTCCTGCTGGTAAAGAAAAATCGTCAGGATATTCAGTTACTATTGCTTTCGCTCCTTGCACATCGATTAGTGGTTGATAATAACCATACGTCGGGTAAGCGTAAGCTATTCGATCGTTTTCACCTACGAAACTGCGGATTAATATTGTTAATAATTCGTCTGAACCATTCCCGACGATAAATTGTTCAGGTTGCTTAGCGAACGTCTTGGACAAAAGGCTGCGAAGACGAGTGGCATCCGGATCTGGATAGAGCCTCAGCTCTTGTGTGCAGGCTTCACGTAAGCGATTTAAAATCGATTTAGATGGGGGGTATGGGTTTTCGTTGGTGTTAAGTTTAATGAATGAGTCATTCTGTGGTTGTTCTCCAGGAATGTATGACTTCATGTTAGAAATATTGGTTCGGAATATGTGCTCGAAAAAATTAGTTTTCATGGCTTTAAACGGTTTTTTGAAAAGTTATTCGAGGATTAGATATTAATTGAATGGCTAATAGAGGTGG
>CEUA01024825.1_pt1 | contig 10782 bp, 13 predicted proteins | sample 361541 | NCBI WGS metagenome assembly CEUA01 (sample SAMEA2623079, study PRJEB7988) | marine metagenome | isolation source: saline water (ENVO:00002010), including
TAGACTTAGGTGATTCAATTTAATAATATAGATATATATATGAAAACCATTGATGAAAAAGAAAAAAAACTTGAGGAAGTTTTAAATGATTTGAAAAATTTAGAAATTTCCAAGCATAGTCAATTAAAGGAGTTAAAAGTTTTGGAACATCAAAAAAATCAATTAGAAATTGAAAAAACTGAACTTCAATCTAAATACAACTCATTAGAACAAGAAAATGATAAACTTAAGGAAAGGTTTCAAGAATTTAAAAATAAAGAGACTGAAGAAAAAAGGAAAGAGGCTGAATTTTCGGAAAAAATTGATGAATTAAATCAAGAAACCGATAGTTTAATGGACGAAATAAACAAATGGCAAATGTAAATATTAAGTTTAATGGAAAAGAGTTTTTGCTCTCATGTGAAGATGGTCAAGAGGACCATTTACAAGAACTATCGATACACCTTAATCAAAAATTTGATGATTTAAAAAAAAATTTGGGAAATATAGGTGAAAATAAACTATTATTAATTGCTTCAATTACTGTAATGGACGAGTATTTTGAGACCAAAAAAAAAATTGATGAACAAAAAAATCAAGTAAAAGAGATTACTGATAAATTTATAGAACTTAAATCTTTAGTGTATGATTATAAAGATAGTAAAGAAAAAGAAATTTTTAATCTTAGTCAAGATCAAGCAAAATTAATAAATCAACTAGAAGCTCACAAAGCAAACTATGAAAGTTTGGTTGATAAAACGACTTCGGAAATCGAAAACTTTATAAAAAAGCAAGATATAGATACAAAAGTTCAATAATAAAAAAATAGTGTCTAAAAAATTATTAAGAAAAAAATTATTACTTTATAGAAAAAAAAATTATAAAAATTTGAATATAAATTATAATTTACTTAAACAAACTTTAGAAAAAATAAATTTTTTAAAAAATATAGTAATTGGAGCATATTATCCAATTAATTATGAAATAGATTGTTTTGAGATCTTGAAAAAATTAAATAAATCTGGATACAAAATTTCTTTATCAGTCACTAAAAAAAATTATGAAATGGATTTTTTCCATTGGTCATTTGATGATCCGCTTTATTTAGGAAAAAAAGGAATACCTGAGCCTGGCAAAATTAAAAAAGCTTATCCTGATGTTCTACTAGTTCCTCTAGTAGCTTTTGATAAATACAAATATAGACTTGGATATGGAGGTGGATACTATGACAGATACATTAACAAAATAAAAAAAATAAAAAAAGTATTGACAATAGGTTTGGCTTTTTCTTTTCAAAAAATAGAAGCCCTACCCATAAATAAGTATGATAAAAAATTAGATTTTATCTTAACAGAAGATTATATCAAATGATGAAAATTTTATTTTTAGGTGACATTGTTGGTAATTCTGGATGTCAAGCAATTAAAAAAGATTTACCAAATATAATTAAAAAAAAAAATATAGATTTTGTTGTTGTAAATGGTGAAAACGCTGCCAAAGAAGGTGTTGGTATTACTGAAAATATTACTAACGAACTATTAAACTCAGGAGTAGATGTTATAACAACAGGAAATCATGTTTGGGATCAAAAAGAAACTTTTGATTTTATTTCAGAACAAAAAAGATTGCTAAGACCTTTTAATCTTTTAAATGATGCCCCTGGAAAAGGTTTTGGAATTTATAATTCAAGAACAGGATCTAGAGTTGGAGTATTAAATTTAATGGGCAATATCTTTATGAAAAAATGTGAAGATGTATTTAAAGTAACTAAAAATTTTTTAGATAAAAATAAATTAAAAGATAGCTATGATTTTTTAATCGTAGACTTTCATGGTGAGATAACTAGTGAAAAAATGGCAATAGGTCATATTTTTGATGGATTTGCTACATTAGTTGTTGGTACACACACGCATGTTCCAACTAATGATGGTAGAGTATTAAGTAAAGGCACAGGCTATTTAACAGATGCAGGGATGTGTGGTGACTACAATTCAGTGATTGGTATGAATACTGAAAATTCAATAAACAGATTTTTTAAAAAAAATTCTTCTAAACATTTTCCAGCTGAAGGCGAAGCTTCTTTATGTGGGGTAATTGTTGAGGCAAATCCTAAAAATGGTCTAGCAAATAAAGTTGATAGTTTTATTAGTGGTGGAGATTTAAAAAATATATATTAATTTATGGCAGGACATTCTCATTGGGCAGGCATAAAACATAAGAAAGGTAAGGCTGATAAACAAAGATCTAAAATTTTTTCTAAATTATCTAGAGAAATTACGATAGCTGCAAAATTAGGAGATAAAAACCCAGATATGAATTCAAGATTAAGATCTGCAATTCAGGCAGCAAGGTCAGCAAATATGCCCAAAGACAATATTGAGAGAGCCATAGTAAAGTCATCAGTAGCCGCCGATTCTAATTTTGAAAATATTAGATATGAAGGTTTTGGCCCAAGCAAAACCGCAATTATAGTTGAGACATTAACAGATAATAAAAATAGGACCGCTTCCAGCATGAGAGTTTTGTTTGAAAAAAATGGAGGGGGACTTGGCACCCAAGGATCTGCTTCACACAATTTTAAACAGCTAGGAGTTATAAAAATAGATAAAAATGAAATGAATGATGATCAAATTCTTGAGCTTGCTATTGAGGCTGGTGCTACTGATTGTCATTCAAATCAAGAATATCATGAAGTGCATACTAATATAAGTGAAATATACGATATTAAAAGAAAACTCGAAAATAAAATATCAAATTTTGTATCAACCGAAATAGAATGGATACCAATTAATTTAATTAATTTAGTTGGAGAAAAAAAAGATAATATGATCAAATTTTTAGAAAAATTAGACGATAATGATGATGTTCAAAATATTTTTACAAATGCAAAATTTGAAATTTAAATGCTAATTATTGGAATAGACCCAGGAATTACAGGTGCAATTTGTTTTTTTGAAAATGGAGAAGTAATTGATGTAATAGATATGCCAACAATGGCAGAAGGAAAAAAAAATAAAAGACAAATTAATGGACGACAAATATATAATGAAATTTCATCTAGAATTGAAAATTATAAATTAAACAATATTAAAGTTGTAGTTGAACAAGTTTCAGCAATGCCTGGACAGGGAGTAACCAGCATGTTTAATTTTGGTCAATCTTTTGGAGCTATAAAAGGCATTTGTGCAGCTATGCAGTTACCTATATTTTTTGTAAGGCCAGCTAAATGGAAAAAGTATTTCAACTTAATTAATTCACAAAAAGATGCAAGTAGAACAAAAGTAATAGAAATATTTCCAAAAATTTCACCAATTTTATCAAAAAAAAAAGATGGCAATAAAGCAGATGCAATTCTAATTGCCAGTTTTTTTGACAATACTAAAGAAACCAATGAATAGTTTCGTCAAATAGTCAAATTCATGACACATTTTAGTGTGAAATCATTAAGATGGAAGCCGAAATAACTTCACAAGCAGTGGGTCTTGCAAGTAATACTGATTTTTCAATACTAAGCCTGTTCTTAAGAGCTGATATAATAGTTAAATCAGTCATTATAATCTTAATTGCAAGCTCGGTATATTCTTGGGCAATAATTTTTGATAAAATAAGAATGTTCAGAAGAATAAACAAAAGTGCCGAAGAGTTTGAGGAAAAGTTTTGGAAATCTAAGTCCGCCGAAACATTCTATAATAATTTACCTGCAACATTAGATGATCCAATGGCAAAAGTTTTTAAAAGTTCAATGCAAACTGTTATGAAAACTAGATCTAGATCTAATCTAAGCGAAAAGTTAATTAGTATTTTAGAAGTGAATATAGAAAAACAAATGAATTTTGTGGAAAAAAATTACACATTTCTTGCAACAGTAGGCTCAACTGCACCTTTTATTGGATTGTTTGGAACAGTATGGGGAATAATGAATTCATTTCAATCTATTGCAATTTCAAGAAACACCAGTCTTGCTATAGTAGCACCAGGTATAGCCGAAGCATTATTTGCAACTGCACTTGGATTATTAGCTGCTATACCATCAGTTATTGCTTACAATAAATTTACAAATGATTCAAAAAAATATTCTCAAAAATTAGAAAATTTTTCAAAGAGATTTATTTCAATAATTTAGAATGGCATTTAAGTTAAGAAGTTCAGGAAAAGAACCCATTAGCGAAATTAACGTAACACCCTTTGTTGATGTTATGCTAGTGCTTTTAATTATTTTTATGGTGACAGCGCCCTTATTAACAGTCGGAGTTCAAGTTGATTTACCAGAAACCTCAGCAGACACTTTGCCAGAAGAAACAGAACCTTTAACATTAACTATTAATGCTAAAGGAGAAATATTTATACAAGAAACTAAAGTTGAGTTTGAAAAAATAATTCCTAAGATTTTAGCAGTTTCTAATAATAGAACAGATACAAGAATTTTTGTAAGAGGGGATAAAACTATTAATTACGGTAGAGTTTTAGAAATAATGGGCATGCTATCCGGATCTGGGTTTACTAAAGTAGCACTAATATCTGAACCTTATAAAGAGAGATAGCCGTGTATAAAAGTCTATTTATCTCATCGGGTTTTCATTTAGGGATAATCTTATTAAGTATATTTACTTTGCCATTTATTGTAAAAAAACCAATCGATGTTCCACCATTGGTTTCAATAGAATTAATCCAAATTGCAGAAACAACAAATATTCCATTTGCGCCAAAAGCAAAAAAAATAATTGAAAAAGTAAAAAAAAAAAATGAAAAATTGCTTTCAGAACAAGCGCCTCCTAAAAAAATAAAAAAAGAAAAAAATAAAATAGTTAATTTAGATAAAAATAAAGAAAACATAAAAGAATTAGCTCCAAAAAAGACACCAACTCCAGAAAATAAAAAAGAAAAAGTTAAAAAAGAAAAATTAGAAGCTATTCCCCTGCCTGATCAGAAAAAAGAAAAACTTCAAATTGAGGAAGAGAAAAAGCAAAAACCATCAAAAAAGATTGATAAAGACAAAGAATTAAAAAAAATTATAGAGCCTACAAAACCGAAAATAGAAGATTCAAAAGTTAAACAAGTATCAGAATTTGAAAAAAAAGAGCTATTTGATCCAAGTAATATAGCTGCCTTAATTGATAAATCCAAAGAAGATATTGGAGAAACAAATAAAAAAACAAATAAAATTACTCAATCTCAGGATGCAAATATGGATTTATCTAAATTAACTCTCAGCGAAGAAGATGCTTTGAAAGCCCAAATTTTTGGTTGTTGGAGTATACCTTTAGGTTTACCATACAATGAAAATTTATTAGTTAGAATTAAATTAAAATTAAAACCCGACGGAACATTGATAAAAACAGAAATATTAGATCACGCAAGAATGAATATGCCAGGTCAAGGTTTTTATAAAGTTCTTGCAGAAAGCGCATTAAGAGCTATTCAATTATGCCAACCACTAAAAGTACCAACCAGTGGCTATGAAAGATGGAAAGATTTACAACTAAATTTTGATGCAAGGGAAATGTTAGGAGGTTAATGAAACATCTAAAAATTGTATTTATAATGTTTTTTGTATTTTTTATAAAGACAACTAATTCATACTCTTTAATTGAAATTGATATAACTAGAGGAAATCTAAATCCTCTGCCAATAGCAGTTTCACCACTTTACATGGATAAGAAATCAAAAGAAGAATTTAGAAAAGAATTAAATTTAAACAATTTAGGATCAGAAATTTCTTCAGTTATTGAAAATAACTTAAAACAATCAGGATTGTTCAATCCTCTAAATAAAGATGCTTTCATACAAAACCCAGATATAGCACATTTAAAACCAAGATTTGAAGACTGGGCATTAATTAAATCTCAAGCCTTAATTACAGGAAAGGTATCATTAGATAAACAAAAGTTAAAAGTAGAGTTTAGACTCTGGGATGTTTTAGCGGCTAGAGAAATGTTGGCTTTAGCTTTTACAACTGTACCAAGCAATTGGAGAAGAGTAGGCCACATAATTACAGATAAAGTTTACGAGAGATTAACAGGTGAAAAAGGTTACTTTGATACAAGGATTATATATGTTTCCGAAGAAGGTCCAAAAACGCAAAGAATAAAAAAACTTGCAATAATGGATCAAGATGGATTTAACACAAAATATTTAACCTTAGGAAATGAGCTTGTTTTAACACCAAGATTTAATCCAACAAATCAAATGGTAACTTATTTATCTTATTTTAGAAACTTGCCAAGAGTTTATTTATTAGATATTGAGACTGGAATACAAGAAGTAGTTGGAGACTTTCCTGGAATGACATTTGCCCCAAGATTTTCTCCTGATGGAAAAAAAATAATAATGAGTTTTGCAATGGATGGTAACTCAGATATTTATACAATGGATTTAGAAAATAGAATTGTAGAACAAATTACTAAACATCCATCAATTGATACCTCGCCATCATATTCGCCTGATGGAAAATATATTACATTTAATTCAGACAGAAGTGGATACCAACAAATTTATATTATGAAAAATGATGGATCAAACGTTAAAAGAATTTCATTTGGAAAAGGTCTTTATGGTACTCCAGTTTGGTCTCCAAGAGGTGATCTAATAGCATTTACAAAGCTACACAAAGGTAAATTTTACATTGGTGTAATGCGAACTGACGGAAAAGGAGAAAGGCTTTTAACAGAAAACTTTTATCAAGAGGCACCCTCTTGGGCTCCAAATGGAAGGGTATTAATTTTTTATAGGGAAACAAAAACCAATGATAAAGGAGAAGGATTTAGTGCAAAATTGTGGTCAATAGATTTAACGGGATACAACGAGAGGTTGGTTGTAACAGAGACGGATGCCTCAGACCCATCTTGGTCATCTTTATTAAGTAATTAGGCCTTTTTTTAATATTATATGTGAATTAAGTTGATTTTTATGCTTGAAAGATTTAATCAATTGTGAAAAAGTTCTATAATTATATTAAGGAGCACTAATGAATCTAAGCAAAATTTTTAAAAATACTTTTTTGGTAATTATTTTAAGTTTAGTTGCAACAGCATGTGCAACAAAAAAAGATACAACAACTACAAGTAAATTAGATTCGCAAATACAGGGTGATGTATACATTGGATCAGATACAGTTGGTGAATTAGCGAAGGGAGTACCGGATAGAGTTTTCTTTGCAACAAATGAGTCGATCTTAACTACTAGGTCGAGAGATACATTAAGAAAACAGGCTGCTTGGTTAAGAGAAAATTCAAATGTAAATGTTGTAATTGAAGGTCATGCAGATGAAAGAGGCACTAGAGAATATAACTTAGCATTAGGAGAAAGAAGAGCTAATGCTGCTAAAGATTATTTGATGACTTATGGAATTTCAGCAGATCGAATTTCAGTAATTAGCTATGGAAAAGAGAGACCTGTTGATCCAGGCACTAATCCTTTAGCTTGGTCTAAGAACAGAAGATCTGTTACAGTAAAAGCTAATTAGATTATACAAGATTTATTAAAGACCCTGTCCTTCAAAATGAATAAAATTTGGGACAGGGTCTTTTTTTTGCCATTATTATAATTAGTAATAATTTAATGTACCAACATCTAAAGAAATTTTTTAATTTTTTTCTTGTCTTACCTTTTGCAATCATCACAAATGTAAATTCTGAAACAGCAGACATAAAAGAAATTCTCGAAATTATACAAAAAGATTTAAGGACTTTAGAAAGGGCGGTATATTCGGAGTCATTTTCTGTATCCACAAAAGACTCATCTTCTCAAAATTCCTTAAATCAAGAAACTGAAGAAGCTTTAACAAGACACTTGTTAAAACTATCTGAAATTGAAAAGCAGTTTCAAGATTTAACAAATAGATATGAAGAAATAAATTTTAAGTTAGATAAACTTTCTTCAAGACTATCAAAAGTTCAAGCAGATAACCAATTAAGATTTCAACAAATAGAAAATAATTCATTAATCAATAATCAAAATAAATCTTTAACTCAATTACCTAAAACGGAGACCAACGATAAAAAAATATTGCCTGGATCATCACAACCACAAGATCTTGGATCGATATCATATAAAGATATGACTGATAATAGCGAAACGCAAGCTGTGCAATCAGTAGACCAAACTAAAACTGTAGTGACAGAAGTGTTTCAAACAGAAGAAAAGGTATTACCAGAAGGCACTCCCAATGAACAATATGAATTTGCTACAAGTTTTTTGAAAGTTGGGGATTACAATATGGCAGAAAGAGCATTTAGAGAGTTTGTTGATGCTAACCCTGATAACAAGTTATCTGGTAATGCTCAATATTGGTATGCCGAAACATTTAGAATTAGACAATTATATACAGATGCAGCATCAGCATATTTAGAGGGTTATCAAAAATATCCTAAAAGTGAAAAGGCACCTATAAATTTATTAAAACTTGGAGTATCATTAGTTCAGATAGGTGAAAAAGATCAAGGCTGTTTAATGATTGCAGGTGTTAAAAAACAATACCCAAACGCAACTCAATCAGTGCTTCAAAAAGCTAAATATGAAGAAAATAAATTTGAGTGCAAAAAAGAAAATTCATAGTTTCTTTAATAAAAAGATCAAAAATTTTAAAATAAAAAAAATATATTTTGAATTTAAAAAAAACATTGAGAGACATAATTTTAAAAGATTTAGCGTAGCAATTTCAGGTGGGTCTGACAGTATGGCTTTGGCTTTTTTTGCCAAATATTACTCAATTGTAAAAAAAATAAATGTTTTTTATTATATTGTCGATCATAGATTAAGAAAAGAATCTACAAATGAAGCTAAAATTATTAAAGCAAAGCTTAAGAAGTACGGCATAGTTTGTAAAATATTAAGCTGGAAGGGAAAAAAAGCTTCTTCGAATATTCAATCAAAAGCGAGAGATAAAAGATATAAACTAATTTTCAATGAATGTTTAAAAAAAAAAGTTAATTTTATTTTAACTGGCCATCAAAAAGATGACTTATATGAAAATTTTTTTATAAGATTGCTAAGAGGCTCAGGTCTTAAAGGATTAAGTTCCTTTAATAACAGTAAGTCAAAAGTCAACAAATCAAATAACATTTACATCTTAAGACCCTTATTAAATTTTTCAAAAAAAGATTTAATTTATGTAACAAAAAACACATTTAATTTTTTTGTCGAAGATCCAACAAATTATAATGATTATTTTCTGAGAATAAAAATAAGAAAGTTATTAAATGTATTAAATAATGAGGGCTTAAATTTAAATAATTTTAAACTAACTTTAGAAAATCTTTATAAAAGCAACACAACAATTGATTTTTATGTATCAGAAAATATTAGGAAAAATTCAAAATTTCTTATAAAAAAAAATTCTATTATTGTTAATGAAAACTTTTTTAATCATCCTGATGAAATTATATTCAGATCTTTCTCAGAGTTATTGCACAAAGTTGGAAGAAGAGTAAATTATACTAGAGGAAGTAAAATCTCAAATATGATTAAAAATTTAAAACAACCTCAAAATTTTAAAAAAATGACCCTTTCAGGCTGCATTTTGGAAAAAGTTAACAAATCGATCATTATTTCTAAAGAAATTTAGTTATTTTTAAGTCATTTGGCACAAAATGACACTTGTTTAATTGGCAATAATTCTTACTTTATAGCTATGAATTTTAAAAATTTAATAATGTGGGGAATTATAGTTCTATTAACAATAGGACTTTATAATATGTTTAAAAACCCACAAGGATCTATTTCCCAGAAAAATAACATAATTTTTTCTGAATTTTTATCTGAAGTTGATAACGGTAGAGTTGTTCAAGTAGAGATACAAGGTAAAAATATTAAAGGTGTGCTTTCTAACGGTGAACAATTCAATACATATGCACCAGATGATCCAAACCTTATACAGAAGCTAAGTGATAAAGGTGTTAGTATTTCAGCTAGTCCTATTGAGGAAAAAATGCCTTCGTTGCTAGGTATTTTACTTTCTTGGTTTCCAATGTTGTTATTAATAGCAGTTTGGATTTTTTTCATGAGACAAATGCAAGGTGGCAAAGGTGGTGCCATGGGGTTTGGTAGATCAAAAGCCAAAATGATGAATGAAATTAAAGGCAAGGTAACTTTTAATGATGTTGCTGGAGTTGAAGAGGCGAAAGAAGAAGTAGAAGAAGTTGTAGAATTTCTAAAGGATCCAAAAAAATTTAGCAGACTTGGAGGAAAAATACCTAGAGGGTGTCTGTTAGTAGGTCCTCCTGGAACTGGAAAAACCTTACTTGCCAGAGCTATTGCTGGAGAGGCTGGCGTACCTTTTTTTACCATATCAGGCTCAGACTTTGTTGAAATGTTTGTAGGTGTTGGAGCATCAAGAGTTAGAGATATGTTTGAACAAGGAAAAAAACATTCTCCATGCATAATTTTTATAGACGAAATAGATGCTGTTGGAAGGAGCAGAGGAGCAGGACTGGGTGGCGGAAATGATGAAAGAGAACAAACTTTAAATCAGTTATTAGTAGAAATGGATGGATTTGAAACAAACGAGGGAGTAATAATTATTGCTGCAACTAATAGACCAGATGTTTTAGATCCTGCGCTTTTAAGGCCAGGAAGATTTGATAGACAGGTTGTTGTTTCAAACCCAGATATTCTAGGAAGAGAAAAAATTCTTAAAGTGCATGCTAAGAAAATTTCAATGGCACCAGACATCAATCTTAGAACAATAGCTAGAGGTACGCCAGGCTTTTCAGGCGCAGATTTAGCAAACTTAGTTAATGAATCAGCTTTATTAGCAGCAAGAAAAAACAAAAGGATTGTTACCAATCAAGAATTCGAAGAAGCTAA
>CEUA01215344.1_pt1 | contig 10772 bp, 6 predicted proteins | sample 361541 | NCBI WGS metagenome assembly CEUA01 (sample SAMEA2623079, study PRJEB7988) | marine metagenome | isolation source: saline water (ENVO:00002010), including
TGGTTTTGATCCAGAAGAGTCTAGGTTCGAGCCCTAGTCGGACAACGCTTTTTTATTAAGAAATTATGTGGTTTTGTAGAATTTTAGTAAATTTGTTCCACTTTAAAATTTAACTGATTATTTATTGAAGGGCTTGAGGCCCTTTATTTTTTATAAAAACTTTATTAAATATGGATACAGCGGCAATTATTGACTCTTTCTTGGAATTTAAAGATGACAAGAATATTGATAGAATAACTTTGATGGGGCTTTTAGAACAATCTTTTAGGTCATTACTTATCAAACAATATGGATCTGATGAAAATTTTGATATTGTAGTTAATGCTAATAAGGGTGACATTCAAATTTTTCACAATAAGTTGATTGTAGAGGATGGTAAATTAGAAGATGATCACACTGAAATTTGTCTTTCAGAGGCTTTAGATGTAGAGTCAGATTTTGAAGTTGGTGAGATTTGTGCTATTGAGAAAAAAATTCAAGATTTTGGAAGAAGGGCAATACAAACCTTAAAACAAAATTTAATTTCAAAAGTCTTAGAGCACGATTATGAAATTATTCATAAGTCGTATAAAGACAGAGTTAATGAAATTATATCAGGAGATGTACATCATATTAGACATCGAGAAATTATTTTGATAGATGAAAATGATACTGAATTAATTTTGCCTCGAGAGGAGCAAGTTCCTTCTGATTTTTTTAGAAAGGGGGATACTGTTAGAGCAGTTATAAAAGAAGTATTATTTAATAAAGGTAAACCACGAATTGTAATTTCAAGAACGTCACCAGCTTTTTTAGAAAGATTATTTGAATTAGAGATTCCCGAGATTGCAGATGGATTAATAGTTATAAAGAATGTTAAAAGGATTCCCGGAGAAAAAGCAAAAGTTTCTGTGGAGTCTTATGATGAGCGAATTGATCCAGTTGGAGCTTGTGTTGGAATGAAAGGTTCTAGAATACACAGTATAGTTAGAGAATTAGGAAATGAAAATATAGATGTTATCAATTATACAGATAATTTAAAATTATTTATTTCTAGATCATTGAGCCCCGCGAAAATTACTTCTATTCAAATAGATGATGAAAACAAAAAAGCGGATGTATATCTAAAAATAGATCAAGTATCATTAGCAATAGGAAAAGGAGGTTTTAATATTAGACTTGCGGGTCAATTAACAGGTTATGAAATTGATGTTTATCGTGATGTTGATGAAGATGAAGATGTTGCATTATCTGAATTTTCAGATGAAATAGATGATTGGATTATAGAGGTTTTTAAATCTATTGGTTGTGATACTGCTAAGTCAGTTTTAGAATTAGGAGTTGAGGAGTTAAGTAAGAGAACAGATCTTGAAGAAGAAACTATTACTGAAGTTCAGAATATTTTAAAAGCAGAATTTGAATAATAATTTTTTATGAGGTTAAGTAAAGCGGCATCAGAATTAAATATAACTTGGCAACGAGTATCAGAATTTTTAGAAGAGTCAGATAACCCGATTGAAGGTGCTGTGACTCCCAATGCTAGAATAAATGATAGTCAATATGCTTTATTGATCAATGAATTTAAATCCGATGTTAGTCAAAAACAAAAATCGGATAAAGTGCTTGAAGAAAAAAGGCAGAAGAAGGAATCTATGATGGTTTCTTCTGATTTATCTGCTACTTCTTCGGACTCTGTCGATTTATCTGCTACTTCTTCGGACTCTGTCGATGTAGCTACTACTTCTTCGGACTCTGTCGATGTAGCTACTGCTTCTTCAGACTCTGTCGATGTATCTACTGCTTCTTCGGACTCTGTCGATGTAGCTACTGACTCTTCAGATTCTGTAGATTTAGCTACTGACTCTTCAGATTCTGTAGATTTAGCTACTGACTCTTCAGATTCTGTAGATGTATCTACTGCTTCTTCGGACTCTGTAGATTTAGCTACCGATTCTGATCATGTAGATCTTCGTCAAGAATCAGAAAAAAAACCAACAATAAAATTAAAAAAATTAGGCACAATAAATTTACCTGAAAAAAAGCCATCAAAAAAAGTGGCTTCATCTTCTAGTATAGATTCGAAAAAGAAAAAACGCAGGAGAATTTCTGGAGAATCAAAACCTAAAAAAGCCCAAAATTTAAAGACGCAGCCAGATGAACAAGAGGTTCAACAGAAAATAGCTGAAACATTAGAGCAATTAACCTCGAAGGGTAAATCAAAAAGTGCTAAAATAAGAAAATTAAAGCGCGAAGAAAGGAAGGAAAAGGCGTTAGAAGACCAAATAAAAAAAGATGAGGCATCTTCTATAATTAAAGTGACGGAATTTGTTACAGTTAGTGAATTTGCTAATATGATGAATGTTAGTGTTAATGAAGTTATTTCTAGTTGTATGCAATTAGGAATTATGGTAACAATGAATCAACGATTAGATGCTGAAACATTAAATATTGTTGCGGAAGAATTTGGATATCAAGTTGAATTTGTAAGTGCAGAATTAGAGGAGTTTATTGAAGAGGAAGATTCTGTTGATGAAGAAAAACAACCTCGTTCTCCAATTGTCACTGTTATGGGGCATGTCGATCATGGGAAAACATCACTATTAGATTATATTCGAAAATCAAATGTAATTGCTGGTGAAGCTGGAGGGATAACACAGCATATTGCGGCATATGCAGTAACCTTAGCGAATAAAAGAAAAATAACATTTATTGATACACCTGGACATGAGGCTTTTACTGCTATGCGTGCTAGAGGTGCACAGGTAACCGATGTGGTAATTATAGTTATTGCAGTTGATGATGATGTAATGCCACAAACAAAAGAAGCTATTTCTCATGCTCAAGCAGCCAATGTCCCTATTATTTTTGCTTTCAATAAAATAGATAAACCAGGAGCTAATCCAGATAAAATTAAAGAACAATTATCAACTATGAATTTATTAGTTGAAGATTGGGGTGGAAAATATCAAAGTCAGGATGTTTCTGCTAAAACGGGGGAAGGTGTAGAACAATTATTAGAGAAAGTGTTATTAGAGTCGGACTTATTAGATCTTTCTGCAAATGGATTTAAATCAGCAAAAGGGACGGTTTTAGAAGCTTCTCTAGATAAAGGAAAAGGATATGTTACAACTGTCTTGGTTCAAGAAGGGACTCTAAAAGTAGGAGATTTTATGTTAGCAGGTAGATTTACAGGTAAGGTCAAAGCACTTTTTAATGAGAGGGATAATAAAATTAATAATGTTTTACCATCTACACCGGCAATTTTACTTGGATTAAATGGGGCTCCACAAGCAGGAGATGTTTTTTATGTTAGAAAAGATGAAAAAGAGGCAAAAAGTATTGCAGCCAAAAGAGATCAATTGCAGCGAGAACAGAGTGTTAGAACACAAAAACATATTACATTGGATGAGATAGGTAGAAGATTAGCAATTGGTGATTTTAAAGAGCTTAATATTATATTGAAAGGGGATGTTGATGGTTCAATAGAAGCATTGTCAGATTCATTATTAAAGCTTTCAACGGAAAAAATACAAATTAATGTATTACATAAAGGTGTGGGACAAATTACAGAATCAGATGTTTTACTTGCCTCAGCATCAGATGCTATAGTTATTGGTTTTCAAGTTAGACCTTCTTTAGCTGCTAGAAAATTAGCAGAAAAAGAAAAGATTGACATCAGATTATATTCAATAATTTATGATACAATTAATTCTATTAAGGATGCAATAGAGGGAATGCATGAACCTGAGCTTGTTGAGAAAATATTAGGCAATGTCGAAATTCGTAATGTGTTTAAGTTAACAAAAGCAGGTGTAGTTGCTGGGTGTTATGTGTTAGATGGTGTCGTTGTTCGTAATTCTAAGGTTAGGCTAATAAGAGACGGTATTGTAGTGTATGCAGGAGTGTTAGATTCCTTAAAGCGCTTTAAAGAAGATGTCAAGGATGTTAATAAAGGTTATGAGTGTGGATTAACGATTCAGAATTTTAATGATATTAAAGTTGGTGATATTATCGAGGTTTTTGAAGAAAAAAGTAAATCTTAGCATTGTTCGATTTGGATTAATTTTAGATGTTTCTATTAGTTTATATTTATTTATTTAACAGTTGTTTCATAGTTATTTCTCTTTTTAAAATAAACGAAGATTTAAAGTTCTTTTGAATTAGTTGTAATTTTTTTTCAGCTTCTTTTTTATCTAGAAATCTTCCTATTATTATTTTAAAATAAGGAGGTTCAAAAACTTCATCTATGATTTCATTTGGAAACAAGGTTTTATATTTGTTTTTTACCTTTTTTAAGTCTTGAGGTGTTTCACTTGCTTTGAGCTGAATACTATATATTGTTAAGTTTTTATTTGATTTTTTGATTTTTTGGAATTTTATCACATCCTGTATTTTCGTGTCCATATATTGAATTTTTATTTCGTCTTGAGATTTTACAATAAAAACACAAAATAGGTAAAGAATGAAGGATGTTAATATTCTCATAGTTGATAAATATAAGAAAGAAAAATAATTTCGAATTATTTATATTATAATAGTCGATATTTTAGCATAACATTCTGATAGTCAGAAGATGATTAAGTCTCTCGAATAGCGGGGCTTTATTTTGAAAGATTCTAAATTAGCATTTTCAGTATTAAATTATAGTAAAAATCATAAATATGATCGTAAATATATTATATATTTGACCCTTATAAAAAGCAGACACAATTATAAATCACGATGAGTAGCCCGTTATCATCTTTTAAGTTCTATTTTTTAGCGATTCTGTTGACTATTTTTTCTATTTCTATAGATTTATATGCTCAGGATATTGAAATTGGAGAAAATCTATTTAAAGCCAATTGTAGCTCTTGTCATTATTTGGGTCCAGAAGAAAAAAAATTAATTGGTCCCGGTTTGGATGGTGAAATCTTTGAAGAACACTCAGAGGAATGGTTGTATAAATGGATTCGAAATTCTGCAGAACTGATAGAAAGTGGGGATAAGGTTGCTAATGAGTTGTATGAGGAATATAATAAGGCTGTAATGACAGCATTTCCACATTTTTCAGATCAAGACATTTCTAATATATTAGCATATATCAAAGAGGGGCCATCCGAAGAGGTGGTTGCTCTTTCTGAGATGTCACAAGCACAGACGAACTCAAATTCCGAATCATTATTATATATAATTCTTGCTCTTATAATTTTTAATATTTGCCTACTTGTATATGTTAAAAACACATTAAAAGTTGCGGCCGGGATTAAACAAGAAAGTTTTTTTTCAAGCGGTTTATCTTGGGTTAGGCTTAATCCATCATTTTTAATTTTTGCTTCTATTATCGTTGTTTTTTCTGGTATGAAGGGTTGTTGGAATACTCTTTCTACGATTGGTGTTGCACAAAACTATCAACCTGAGCAACCAATTGCATTTTCGCATAAAATTCATGCAGGTGAGAATGGTATAGATTGTAATTATTGTCATCATACAGCAAGATCTAGTAAGCATGCCGGCATTCCATCTGTAAATGTATGCATGAATTGTCATACTTACATCAATGAAGGAGCGATAACTGGAAAAGAAGAAATTAATAAAATTTATGCAGCTATTGGTTTTGATCCTAATACTAGAACTTATATTCCTAACTATGAACAAAAACCCATCGAATGGGTTAGAATACATAATTTGCCAGATTTAGCTTACTTTGATCATTCACAACATGTAAATGTCGCAGGAGTAGAATGTCAAACTTGTCACGGTCCTATAGAAGAGATGGATGAGGTATATCAGTATTCGAAATTAACTATGGGATGGTGTATTAATTGCCATAGGGAAACAGAAATAGATACAGAGAATCCATACTATCATGATTTACACAATGAGTGGATTGATAAGTATCATGGAGAAGATATTACTGTAGATATGATTGGTGGTATGGAGTGTGCAAAATGTCATTATTAAGAACTTATGAAAGAAGAAAAAAAATATTTTAATAGTCTTGAGCATGATGTAAGCAACATCAATGCTGTTAATGAATTTGAAGAAAAATTACCATTAGAGGCTATGATGGAGAATGCAGATACGCTATCGGCATCATCAACAAGTAGACGAGATTTCTTAAAGTTTCTTGGTTTTAGTTCTGTAGCAGCTACTTTAGCTTCTTGTGAAGCACCTGTTGTTAAATCTATTCCGTACTTGAATAAGCCGGAAGAAATTACTCCTGGAAACCCAGTATACTATGCAAGCAGTTATTTTGCAGAAAATGTCTTTGCTAGTATTTTGGTGAAAAATAGAGAAGGGAGGCCTATTTTATTAAGCTCTAATGAGAATCCATCATATGGGGGTGGTGTCAACGCAAGGTGTCAAGCATCTGTGCTTTCACTATATGATTCACATAGGTTAAAGAACCCGATTAAAAACAACACGGAATACTCTTGGGAAGAGATAGATAAAGAGATTATAAATAAACTTCGAAACACTTCAAATCAGATTGTTTTATTAACTCCTACCATTATTAGTCCTTCTACAAAATCAGTCTTAAAATCATTTCAAAAGAATTATGATAATTTTAAGGTGGTGACTTTGGATACGATTTCACAAGATGCTATTCTATCCGCTAATAAAGAATCTTTCGGTAGACGATTCATTCCTACATATCGTTTTGACAAAGCAGATGTTATTGTATCTTTTGATGCAGATTTTTTATCTGAATGGCTTGACCCTGCTCATGCTAAACAATACACGACCAATAGAAAACCAGAGAATGGAAAGATGTCAAGACATTATCACTTTGAGAGCTTACTTTCTGTAACTGGAGCGAATGCAGATAAAAGAGTACCTATAAGACCAAGTGAGCAAGGAGAATATATATCAAAATTGTATGATGCTTTACTAAGTCTTTCGAATCAACCTGCTATTAATGCAACGAAGACAAAACATGATAACTTAATCAATGATATTGCAAAAGAACTATGGTCTAACAAAGGAAATTCTTTAGTTGTGTCAGGGAGTGATAATGTAGATGTTCAATTGGTTACTAATAGTATTAATCAGTTATTAGGTAATTATGAAAATACTATATCTACGAAAATAAAATCAAATTTATATTCTTCTAATAATCAAGATATTCATGACCTTATTTCTCAAATGAATGATGACGATGTAGATGTTATAATGTTTTTAAATACAAATCCAGCATATCATCTTGCTAATTCAGATGCATTTATTAATGCACTCAAAAAAGTTCAAACAAAAATTTCTTTTTCAGACTCCTTGAATGAAACAGCAGTATTATGTGATTATGTTTGTCCAAATACACATTATCTTGAAAGTTGGTCAGATTTCAATCCATATACTAATTTTTATACATTACAACAACCAACGATATCTCCATTGTTTAATTCAAGACAATTCCAAGATAGTTTGTTAAGATGGATGGGAGATTTAACGAAGTATTATGATTTTCTAAAAGCATCTTTTAAAAAAGAGATTGAAAATAATTGGAATAAAGCTGTGCATGATGGATTCGTATATAAAACAGCTCCTTCAAATTCAGAAAAATATAATTTAAGTCAAAAAATCACAAATCGATTTAAAAAATCGAACAACATAGAGCTTCAGCTATATTTAAAATCTTCTCTTGGAATTGGTGTTTTTGCAAATAATCCTTGGTTGCAGGAATTACCGGATCCTATTTCAAAGGTTACTTGGGATAATTATTTGACAATTTCTCCTTCATATGCAAAAGAATTAGGATTAAAAAACTGGCATGTTTCGAATGGTGCACTTGATGGAGACATGGTGATAATCTCTTTAGATGAAAAAGAATTAAAATGCCCAGTATATATACAGCCAGGTCAAGCTCATGGCGTGCTTGGTCTTGCATTTGGATATGGTAGAACAATAGTCGGGAAATCAGGTGAAGGCGTAGGTTTAAATGCATTTAGTGTATATCAAGATTTCAATAAAATTCAAAAAAATAATATTTCTATTAAAAAAATAGAAGGTAAGCATGAATTTGCGTGTACTCAGAATAGTCATACAATGATGGGTAGAAATATTGTAAAAGAAACAAATTTTTCAGATTATTTAAAAAATCCAAAAGCAGGTAATAAGCAGTTTTTACTACATTCTCACAAGGGTAATGTAAAACCAAGTGAATTAACATTGTGGGAAGAGCATGAAAAAGATGTGCATTTTTGGAATATGTCGATAGATTTAAATTCATGTACTGGCTGTGGAGCATGTATTATTGCTTGCCATGCAGAGAATAATGTTCCTGTAGTCGGCAAACAAGAAGTCCGAAAAAATAGAGACATGCATTGGCTGAGAATAGATAGATATTATTCTAGTGACATGACTAAATATAAGGCTGAAGAAGAAGGTGTTGGCGCTATTGAAATGTATAAAAAAATGGAGGAACCTTCATCATCTGAGAATCTTGAAGTGGTTTTTCAACCAGTTATGTGTCAACATTGTAATCATGCTCCTTGTGAGACAGTTTGTCCTGTAGCCGCGACAACACATTCTAGAGAAGGATTAAATCACATGACATACAATAGATGTATAGGAACAAGGTATTGTATGAATAATTGTCCATATAAAGTAAGGAGATTCAATTGGTTTAATTATTCGGATAATGATCAATTTGATTATAATATGAATGATGATTTAGGTAAAATGGTACTTAATCCAGATGTCACAGTGCGTTCACGTGGAGTGATGGAGAAATGTACGATGTGTATACAAAATATTCAAAAATCTAAATTAGATGCAAAAAGAGAAAGACGAAAAATTAAAGATGGAGAGATTGCATGTGCCTGTGAAAAAGCGTGTGATACTGGAGCTATTACGTTTGGAGATATATTGGATAAAGATAGTAGAGTTAGTAAAGACAAGAAAAATCCTCGATCTTATTATTTAATTGAAGAGTTAAATACACAGCCTTCAGTTTTTTATAAAACAAAAGTGAGAAATAAAAAAGTATAATATTTAATGAAGCACGAAGCAGCAATTAGGGAGCCATTAATTATAGGGAATAAATCTCTTCATGATATTAGTGAAGATATTGCAAAACCAATAGAAACCAGTGCTAATAAATGGTGGTGGTCTTTGTTTGTGGTATCATTAATTGCTATGTTATGGGGCTTTGGATGTATTTTTTATACGATAGGGACAGGTATAGGTGTTTGGGGATTAAATAATACAGTTGGTTGGGCTTGGGATATCACAAATTTTGTTTGGTGGGTTGGTATTGGTCATGCTGGAACTTTGATATCAGCTGTATTATTATTGTTTAGGCAAAAGTGGCGATTATCTATTAATAGGTCATCTGAAGCAATGACAATTTTTGCAGTGATTCAGGCGGCTATTTTCCCTGGTATTCATATGGGAAGAATTTGGGTTGCTTATTTTGTATTTCCTTTACCTAATCAATTTGGATCCTTATGGGTTAACTTCAACTCACCACTCTTGTGGGATGTTTTTGCAATTTCAACTTATTTTACTGTTTCTCTTGTTTTTTGGTATATGGGTTTAATCCCGGATTTTGCATTGATTAGAGATAGAGCTATTAAGCCGATAGCAAAAAAAATATACACCGTTCTTTCTTTTGGATGGTCAGGTAGAGCTAAGCATTGGCAACGACATGAAGTGATGTCACTTGTTTTAGCTGGTTTAGCAACACCATTGGTTTTGTCAGTTCACTCTATTGTAAGTATGGATTTTGCAACATCTGTTATCCCTGGATGGCATACAACTATTTTTCCACCATATTTTGTTGCAGGTGCGATTTTTTCAGGCTTTGCTATGGTTCAAACCTTATTATTAGTAATGAGAAAAGTAGTAAATATGGAATCTTATATCACTATGCAACATATTGAAATGATGAACATCATTATTATGGTTACAGGATCTATAGTGGGTATAGCGTATATCACTGAATTATTTATTGCTTGGTATTCAGGTGTTGAATACGAACAATATGCATTTTTGAATAGAGCAACAGGACCTTATTGGTGGGCATATTGGGCCATGATGACATGTAATGTGATTTCACCACAACTCATGTGGTTTAAAAAATTAAGGCGAAGCATAGTATTTACTTTTATCTTATCCATATTTGTAAATATTGGTATGTGGTTTGAACGTTTTGTTATTATAGTCACATCATTGCATCGCGACTTTTTACCATCAAGTTGGTCTATGTTCTCTCCAACATTTGTTGATATAGGAATATACATAGGAACTATCGGATTTTTCATGGTTTTATTTTTACTTTATGCTAGAACTTTTCCAGTTATAGCACAGGCAGAATTAAAGACCATACTTAAATCATCAGGGGATAATTATAAAAAAAACTAAATGAGTAAAGAGAAAGTTATATACGGATTATATAATGACGATGATGTTATTTTAGATGCTGTTAAAACCATTAGAAAAGAAGGTTTTAATGTAGATGAGGTTTATAGTCCTTTTCCGATTCATGGTCTGGATACTGCTATGGGATTAAAGTATTCTAGATTAGCTGTTTGTTCTTTTATCTACGGTTGCATAGGTGCATCATGTGCACTATTAATGTTTTGGTATATGATGGTTTATGATTGGCCAATGAATATAGGAGGAAAGCCAAATTTTTCTTTAAATCAAAATTTACCGGCTTTTATTCCCATTACATTTGAAATGACAGTGTTTTTTGCATCCCATTTAATGGTTATTACTTTTTTAATTAGATGTGGTTTATACCCAGGTTCTTCTTCAAAAAGTCCAGATCCTAGAACTACAGATGATAAGTTTTTAATGGAAATTCATAC
>CEUA01136216.1_pt1 | contig 10753 bp, 11 predicted proteins | sample 361541 | NCBI WGS metagenome assembly CEUA01 (sample SAMEA2623079, study PRJEB7988) | marine metagenome | isolation source: saline water (ENVO:00002010), including
AGCTTCGTCATTTACATATCTGTCATTTGGACATCTTAGTTCAACATTGAAACCATTTGGATAACCTGCGTCCGCCAAAAGTTTTTTTGCTGCAGAAACATCATAAGGTAATCTTTTATCAAGTTCTTTTGTATAACCTGTAACTCCAGGAAAAGTAATAATTCCCGCAGGCTCACTTAAACCTCTCATAACTTTTTTCTTAATTGCTTCAATATCGATAGCTTGATAAAGAGCTTGCCTTACTGCTTTTTTCTTAAATGGATTATCGCCTGTGTTACCTGACCTTAACTTGTCAGCAGACTGATCCATTCCAAGAAAAATTGTACGCATCTGTGGAGTGCTTTCAACTTTATGATCAGCTGAAGCTTTTATACGAGCCAAGTCCTGAACAGGAGCATCGGTAACTAAATCAATTTCTCCAGATAATAATGCAGCAACTCTAGTTGCGGCATTTTTAATTGGTAGTAATTCTATTTTAGTTATATTGTGCTTATCACTACCCCACCATTTTTTATTCTTTTTAAAAACAGTTTTGGTATTAGGCTCTCTTAAAGTTATTGCAAAAGGACCTGTTCCCATCGCATTAGTAGCTGCATATGTTTCTTGTGAAGCATCCCAATTTTGCGGAACAATTACAAAATTATCCTGACACCATTTTTTAGACATTATGAAAATATTAGACAGCTGATTCAAAAGAATTGGGTTAGGTTTACTTGTTTTAATTTGAACAGTGTAATCATCTATTGCCTTAACTGATGAAATTGTACTTATATATTCTTTAAAATCTGAAGTAGGCTGTTTTGCTCTTAATATACTAAAGACAACATCTTCAGATGTCATTTTTTGTCCATTAGAAAACTTCACATCTTCTCTTAAAAAGAAATACCAAGTGTTTGGATCTACCGCTTTCCATTTTGTTGCAAGCTGAGGACCAATTGACATGTCTAATCCTCTAGTAACAAGTGCCTCATATACTTGTCTTGATACTTGAGTTGTTGGACCTTCATTTTGTCCGTGTGGATCTAGCGTTAGGCTATCTCCCTGCATTGACCATTTAACTGTTTTTGCGAATGATTGTGTCGATGCAAAAACAAATAATACTGTCAATAAAATCTTAATGAAATAATTAGATTTCATTTTCCCTCCTTAACGAAATTATTAATTAAAAATTTAACCTAATATTTAAGTAAACTACAAGTATTATTTAATCAATTTTTTGAAATTTTCGTACAAAATTTTAGAATAATTGTTCATAGAAGGCATATGAGCTTGAGAATCTCTATCAAATTTATCTAAAGCACCGGCTCCTAGCTGTTTTTCTAAAGCGGACTTATACTCAGGCACACAACCCCATTCACCAACTGTAGTCTTTTTAACTTCAATATGAAATTGTATTCCATATGCATGTTTTTTATATTTAAAAATTTGATATTTGGTTTCTGAAGAAGAAGCTATTAAAGTTACATCATTATTATTTTCTAATTCTTTGACCTCATAAGAATGCCATTGTAAAGATGTGATCTCTTTGGGAAATTCAGAAAACAATAAATCATTACTTTTATTTTCTGAAAAATTTATATTCAACATTCCTATTTCTGGATTTTTAGATTTTACAACTTTTCCTCCAACAACTTCCCCCAAAAGTTGACATCCAAGGCAAAAACCTAAATAGGGTTTTTTTAAATCAACAACAAATTCTTTAATCTTTTTCTTTTCTTCTATCAGCCAAGGATAATCTTTTTCCATCCAAGTATCCATTGGTCCACCCATGCAAAACATAGCATCATATTTTGATAAATCTTTTGGAATTTTATCATCATCATCTAATTCAATTGTAGTTAAATGAGCTCCATCCTTAATCATTAAATCTTTTATGTATCCAGGATCTTCAATTTTAATATGTTGTAATATTAATATTTTCATTTAAAGCGCCGGCTTTAAAAGTTTTAAAAGTTTTTTATGAATTTTTTTATTTGATGAAATCAAAATATTTCCTCCAAATTTTGCATTTCTATTATCCCATGTTGAAGATATTCCTCCGGATGCTTTTATAATTGGAATTAGTGGATGTATATCCCATGCTTTATTTTCACATTGCATAACAATATCAATTTTTCCTTCACATAGATGGGCATAGCTTAGTGCATCTGCACATGGAAATTGCATAAGTTTTATTACTTTAGTTATTTTTTTTTGTTTGTTTATTGATAGCCATCCATGAAAAGCACCTGCCACTTTAATTGTTTTAAATTTAGCATTTTTATTGACTGTAAGTTTTCTTTTTTTTCCATTTTCAACAACATAAGCATTTGTAAAAGATGAATTATAATAATATTTTTTTAATTTTGGAAAATTGGCCAATCCAAATATTGGATTACCTTTATAGTTTAAGGAAATTAAATTGCTCCAGGTAGGATTTCCAATTACAAAAGACCTAGTTCCATCTATTGGGTCCAAAATCCAAGAAAAATTACTTTCAGTTTTTTTATATCCAAATTCTTCACCTATTATCTCATGATTTGGAAATTTTTTATTTATTTTAGATCTAATAAATTTTTCAAACGCCCTATCGGCAGTTGTAACTGGGTCATATCCTTTGCCCTTATGTTTATTATCAACTTTAAAAGATTTATTTAATTTGATATTATAAAATTTTGTTAAATCGTCAGCTAAGTTTCTTAAAAAATTAGGAAATTCTTTATTGTTTTTAAAATTATTTACCGACATCTAAGCGACATACTATTTTATTTATCTTGATTAAAGATAAATTTTGCATAATTCTTAAATACTTATGAAAATAGAACTGAGTCAAAATAAAGTTTTTTATAATAATGGCTCTTCTACACAAGAAATACATCCTTTCTGGTTACGAGAAAGAGTGGATGGTGATGATTTTTTAGATAAAAGTACTCAGCAAAGATTATTTGATCCATCTTCAATGAGCTCTGATGTTGTTATAAAAAAAGCAACAATTAATAACGGATTTCTTGAAATTAATTTCAACGATGGTGTTATTTCCAAGCTTGATATTAATAAAATAGTATCTGAATTTTCAAATAAAGACACTCTTATAAATTCAATTGAAAAAATTAAATGGGACTCAAGTTTAAAAAATATAAAAAATTTTAAATATACAAATAATTTTTTTGAGTCTAAAGAAATGTATAATTTATTAATTTCATTTTATAATTATGGATTTGTAATAATAAAAAATGTCCCAACTAAAAATAATTTTATAGTTAATTTTGCTAATTCAATTGGAAGTGTAAGAAGAACAAATTTTGGAGAGTATTTCAATGTTAGATCTAAAATAAATCCAAATGATTTAGCTTATACAACCCTGCATTTAAGTCCACATACTGATAACCCTTACCGAAATCCAGTACCATGTATTCAGCTTCTCCATTGTATCGAAAATGAAGTTAGCGGGGGGTTATCCACTATTGTAGATGGTTATACTGTTACCGAGAGTCTAAAAAAAAAAGATCCTTCAGCTTATAAAATCCTTTCTGAAATTAAAGTCAGATTTAAATTTACTGATGATAACATTGTTTTAGAAGATTGGTCAGAATTGATTCATCTAGATAATAATAAAAATTTTAAACAAGTAAGATTTAGCCCTAGATTAGATTATGTGCCAATTTTAGAAAAAAAAAAATTAGATTTGTACTATAAAGCAAGAAAAAAATTATCTGATTTATATAATTCAGATAAAAATAGTATACAATTTAAATTAGAGCCCAAAGATCTATTAATGATGGATAATTATAGAGTCTTGCATGGTAGAACAAAATTTAACCCAAAAGAAGGTAAAAGGTTTCTACAAGGTTGCTATATAGATTTTGATAGTACAGAAGGTAAGTTAAGACATTTAAAAAGAAAATTTAAATGAGCAAAGTAAGCTTTAAAGAAATGAAAGATGGAACAAAGGAAGATTACTTTCTTTTGGACAAATATGAAAAAAAATATGCAGAAGGAACGGCAGATAGAATTTTAAAATTTATGGCTAGTTTAACTGAAACTCTAGAGGGATATCAAATTTCTAGACTAGAACATTCTCTACAAAGTGCAACAAGGGCTTATAAAAATAATGAGAGTGAAGAAATGATAGTTGCTACATTGCTACATGATATAGGAGATGTGTTAGCCCCCATGAATCATTCTGAGTATGCCGCAACTATACTTAAGCCTTATGTTTCAGAAAAAACTCACTGGATTATAGAAAAACATGGAGAGTTTCAGACATATTATTTTGCTCATCATTTTGGAGGAGATAGAAATAAACGAGATAAATATAAAAAACATAAATATTATAATGCGTGTATTGAATTTTGTGATAAATATGATCAAGCATCATTTGATCCCAACTATAAGCATTACTCTCTTGATTTTTTTAAACCTATGGTTAAAAAAATATTTTCTCGAAAACCTTATAGTAAATAAATGATTGATTTTACAGCCTTATTGATTAGTCAGGTTATTTCGTGAGTCTACGTGATACTTTAATTTCAGCTCTAGTACCAATCTTTTTAGGTTTTGGTTTTGTAATAGCCAAACCAGCCATGGATTTTTTTCCCCCATTTTTATTGATGGGTTTAAGGTTTACTTTTGCAGCACTAATTTTAGTTTGGTGGTTCCCAATCCCAAAAGGTTTCCTTAAAAGAATTTTTGTTGCTTCTCTTATAGCTAATACATTGCAGTATAGCCTTACATATACCGGGTTAAACTTTATAGATGCATCAGCAGCAGTATTGCTTGTACAAACTGAAGTGCCCTTTGGAGTTGTTTTTGCATATTTTATGCTTAAAGAAACACCAACTTTAAGAAGTTTAATTGGAATATGTATTGCATTCATTGGTGTTTATATTTTAACAGGTTCGCCCAATTTAGATGGTAAATTTATTGGCGTATCTTTAGTAATAATTGGTTCAGGTATTTGGTCTCTAGGACAAGTTTTAATAAAACCTTTGAGTAAAGAAATAAATCCTTTAACACTTGTTGCTTGGTTAGCTTTATTTTCTGGACCAATATTAATTGGTCTCTCTGCTGTTTTTGATGGTAATACAATTGACTATTTTAAATCTGCAAGTTTTAATAGCTGGCTAATCGCAATTTATCTTGGTTTTATTATGCAGCCAATAACATATGGCTGTTTTTATTATGTTTTAAAAAATAACCCTTTATACAAAGTCTTGCCTATTGTTACAATGGGTATACCTCTTACTGGATTGTTGGCAGCTATTTTTATTTTAGGTGAGAAACCAACTTTAGAACTTTTTATAGGTGGTGCAATTATTCTTTTAGGAGTTGTTATGATAGTGTTCACTAAACCCGATAAAAATAATTAACCAAAACTACCTAAAAACGGTAAATATTCTAAAATATAATATCCTAATGACTGAAGTTGATTTGTAATAATTAAAATTCCAGTTATTAATAACAAGCTCCCGCCAAATTTATTAATTATATTCATATTTCTTTTTAAATTTTTTGAAAAAATTATAAATTTTTGAATTAAGTAACCTGATAAAATAAAAGGAATTGCCAGTCCTAAAGAATAAAAAGATAAAAGCAATATGCCTTTATTTATGCTTTCTTCTGTTGAAGCTAAAGCTAGTATTGATCCCAAAATAGGGCCAATGCAAGGAGTCCATCCAAAAGCAAAAGCCATGCCAATTAAAATCGATCCAAAATTACCACCTCTTTTTTTTGAGTAAATTCTTTTTTCGTAATTTAAAAAATTTAAATTAATTATACTTAAAATATGTAAAGCAAAAGTTATTATTATTAATCCTGAAAAAATTCTAAGTTCATTTGAATTTTCCAATATAGATTGTCCAATAAATGTAGCTGTTGCACCAAAACTTATAAAAATTATAGAAAAACCAAAAGTAAATAAAATTATCGGTAATAAATTAATATTTTTTTTTTCTAACAGTTCATTTAATGAACTTCCAGAAATATAAGATAAGTAGCCTGGTATAAGCGGAAGTACACAGGGTGATAAAAAACTTATAAGTCCAGCAAATATTGCAAGGGTTAATTCTATCATCTTTTATATGAAAATTTTTTTGTAAGAGAGCCATTTGTGTTTGTTTTTAAAACAAATAATGAGCCAGAATATTTAAATCTATTTAAATCCTCTTTATCCATAGATTTTGTAGCCGAGGTAATAAACAGCTCTGAATTTCTTTTGCCTCCAAATGTGCAATTTGTGATATTTTTTGCTGGTAATTTAATTTTGTGAATTTTTTTTGCTTTTTTGTTAAATACAGAAATGCAGGCTCCATTATAATGGCAAACCCATAAATTATTTTTTTTGTCAAGTGTCATCCCATCTGGAGAGCCCATTTTTTTCGTAAATTTTTTGAAAATTTTTTTTTTAATAACTTGGAGTTTTTTATTAATTTTAATTTTATAAATTGTTTTTTTTCTACTATCGGTATGATAAAAATTTTGAGAATTTATAAATGCTGGACCATTAGTTATTATATAATTACTATCTACTTTTTTTATATTTAATTTTTTATCAGCACAATATAAAGATCCATTTTCAATATTTCTCTCTAAATTATCCATTGTTCCAAACCATAGTTTTCCACTTGGATCAGTTTTTCCATCATTAATTCTATTAAATTTTAATTCTTGTTCTATTTTAATTGATTTAATAATTTTTTTTGTTTTTAAATTTACAATTCTTAATTCACCTTGAAGGCCTAATATAAAAATATTATTTTTAATATGTGATAAAAAACCTATTTCTTTATTAATTTTTATAATTTTTTTTTTATTATTTTTTACATTTAATGAGTGAATTTTTTTTCTCTTTATATCAACAAAGTAAATAGAATTCTGTTCTTTTACCCAAAGCGTTCCTTCTCCAAGTATATTATTTGTTTTCCATAAACATTTAGGCTCTGAGGTATATATTTTCAAATTATATTTCTACTACTTTAGAATTTTGCTCACCAAAATTATCTATTGATAATTTAATATTATCACCAGCTTTTAAAAATACCTGCGGCTTTTTTCCCATTCCTACTCCTGGAGGTGTGCCAGTTGTAATAATATCACCTGGTTGTAGTGACATGTACTTACTTAAATATGAAACAATATTATAAACATTAAAAATCATTTTATTTGTATTTCCTGTTTGCATTCTTTGTCCGTTTACATCAAGAAACAAGTTTAAATTGTTAATATCTTTAATTTCATCTTTTGTTAAAATATAAGGTCCAATTGGACCGTATGTATCATGTGACTTTCCTTTAACCCATTGACCTAACTGTTCTATTTGCCATTCTCTTTCACTAATATCATTTACAAGACAGTATCCAAAAATATGACTTTCTGACTCATTTTCTTTAATATCTTTACACTCTTTTCCAATAACAATTCCCAATTCAACTTCCCAATCTAATTTCTTTGAATTATTCTTAATTTCAATATTATCATTTGGTCCATTTATACAACTTGTAGCTTTCATAAAAACTATAGGCTCCGTAGGAATTGGGTTACCAGTTTCTTCGGCATGATCAGAATAATTTAAACCAATCGCTACAAATTTTCCTGGGTTTTTGACGCATGGACCAATTCTTTCATCGGAAGATATTTCATTAAGTGATTTTAAATCAACATTATTAATCTTACTTATCGTTTCAAAATTTAAATTATCTGGGCTTAAATCTGAAATTATTGAACTTAAATCTTTTAATTTATTGTTTTCATCAAGTATTGCTGGTTTTTCGTTTCCTTTTTTTCCAACTCTTAATAGTTTCATAATTCTCCTTTTAAAATTGTTATAAATCTTTAAGTTTAATTTTTGTAAAATATTTATACTTTTTATACGGCAATATTAGCGTTGATGGAAACTTTTTTTCATTAGGAGAATTGGGAAAATGTTGATTTTCTAAACACAAACCTTGAAAGGGAAATAGAAGTTTTTTAAATTTTAGTTTTTGACCAGTGTATAATTGTAATCCAGGTTGATTTGAGTAAAAACTTAATGAAATTCCAGTACTTTTATTTTTTAAAATTGCAGTTAAATTATCTTTTCTTTTATTAATTACATAATTTATGTCAATTCCATTTTTTTTTAAAAACAATTTTTTTCCTATATTAGAAAAATTCTTAAAATTATAATATAATTTTTTTTTTACATTATTTTTTTTTCCTGTAGGAACATTAAATTTATTAACTGGAAGATAGTAATTAGAAAAAATTTTTAAATCATGATTAAAAATTTTCTTTTTTTTATTTTTATTCAAATTCCAATAGCAATGATTTGTAATATTTGCAAAAGTTAATTTGTCACAATGAAAATTATAATAAATTAATATTGTTTTATTTTTCAATTCATATTTACAAGATAAATTTAGATTGCCTGGAAATCCTTGGTCAAGATTTTTAGATATAATATTATAGGTTATTTGTTTTTTTTTGGTATTTATTATATTCCATATTTTTTTATTAAAACCCTTTTTTCCACCATGTAAACAATTATTATTTTCATTTTTACTAATTTTATATATTTTATTTTTTATCTTAAATTTTGCTTTTGAAATTCTATTAGCAAATCTTCCACAAGTAGCACCAACATGTGGATTTTTTAAAAAATAATTATCTTTTTTTCCTAAATTTAATACTAAATTTATTTTTTTTGGCTTGTAAATGATTTCATAAATTGACGCTCCTATATTTAAAGTTTTTATTTTTAAATATTTGTTTTCAATTGTATTTGACTTAATTTTCACTTAGAAATTACAACTTACCTTTATCAACAATATAAGATTGATTAGTACATCCTGAAGATTGATCTGATGAAAAAAATAGTACTGCCTTTGCGATGTCAGAAGGTTGTAATTTATGTTTTAAGCACTGGTCCTCCATTAATTTTTTCTCTTTTATTGGTGTCAGCCATTTTTCTATTTGTCTTTTTGTCATTGTCCATCCTGGTACAACAGTATTTACTCTAACATTGTATTCCCCTAAGTCTTTAGCAAGAGATCTTGTTAATCCTTCAATTGCAGCTTTAGCAGCTGTATATACTGGCATTCCCCCCATTCCTACCAACCAAGCTAATGAACCAATATTAACAATTACTCCATTTTTTTCTTTAATCATCCCTTCTTTAACTGATTGAACTGTAAAAAAATAATGTCTTAAATTAACATTCATTCTTTCATTCCAAAACTCTTCAGTCACTTCATCTATTGAATGCCTCTCATCATTAGCGGCATTATTAATTAGTATATTTATGGGTCCTATATCTTTGATAATTTTTTTAATTATATCTTGAAGTTTTTTAATATTTGAAAGATTACACTCTATAAAAGTTGGAACTTTATAATTTTTATTTTTAATTTCATTGATAAGTTTATTCGACTCTTCAATATTTGTATCCACAAAATAAACTTCTGAACCTTGCTCACAAAAATGCTCTACAATAGAAGCTCCTATGCCTGATCCACCTCCAGTAATAAAAACTTTTTTATTATCTAAATCAAAATACTTTGCGTTCATTTATATATTTGATCTTCCTAAGCTAGCAGCACCTCTCACCCCACTTGAATCACCATATTTATTTTTTAAAATTTCAGTGTTTACTGTATCGCTAAACACATATTTTTTTAATTTAGAATTAATATTATCATATATTTGTATCATGTTAGACACTCCACCTCCTAAAATAATTGCTCCTGGATCTACGATGTTTATAACTTGTGATAATCCTCTGGCTAAATAATCAATATATTCAAAAACAAATTCAAGAGATTTTTGATCTCCATTGTTTGCGTTTTGTTGAATAATTTTTGCATCAAGATGAATGTTATGTAAATCAAAAAAATGCTTAGAAAATCCAGGTCCTGATAAATATGTTTCAATACAACCTTTTTTTCCACAATAGCAATCATGTTTTTTCCATTTATCATTTGGTAATATTGTCATTTGATTATGTCCCCACTCACCAGTGATATTGTTATATCCATTTATTACTTTTTTATTAATTACCAAACCTCCACCAACTCCTGTTCCAATGATTACACCAAATACAATTTCGTGATTTAAACCTGATCCATCAAAAGCTTCTGAAAGCGCAAAGCAATTGGCATCATTTTCAAAAAAAATTTTTCTATTTAATTTTTCCTCAATATCTTTTTTAAGTGGTTTTCCATTTATCCATGTTGAATTCCCACCTTTTATAGAATTAGTTTCTTTTGATATAGCTCCTGGGGCTCCAACACCAACAGTGCAGTTTTTTTGATGTTTGTCTTCTAAATATTTTACTAAATCACAAACTATATTTAGTGTTCCAACATAATTTCTAGGTGTGTCTTTTCTTATTCTTTCTATTTCTATTCCATTATGATCTATAATAATTGACTCAGTTTTTGTGCCTCCAAGATCAATTCCAATATACATGATTAATATGTTGCTCTTCCACCACTCAAGTCAAAAACACCTGCGGTTGAAAATGAATTTTCTTCACTTGCAAGCCAAGTAACTAACGATGCAAGTTCCTTAACTTTTGCAAATTTATTTCTTGGGATCTTCGACAGCATATAGTTTATATGTTCTTCGGTCATTTGATCAAAAATTCTAGTTTTAGCTGCTGCCGGAGTTACACAATTGACTGCAATATTTTTTAACGCAAGCTCCTTTCCTAAAGATTTAGTTAATCCAATCACACCTGCTTTAGACGTACTGTAAGCACTAGCGTTTGGATTTCCTTCTTTGCCTGCAATAGAAGCTA
>CEUA01232303.1_pt1 | contig 10746 bp, 12 predicted proteins | sample 361541 | NCBI WGS metagenome assembly CEUA01 (sample SAMEA2623079, study PRJEB7988) | marine metagenome | isolation source: saline water (ENVO:00002010), including
ACTTATACTCATTCATCATAGTACCAGAAGAACTATTAGCGCTCAATAACACAACACCTTTTATCTCTGCAACCTCTAATCTATATAAAAAATACTCGAATTCTTGTTGATAGTTTAAAAACGATTCTTTCGTATCAAAAGTAAATGGTAAAGGGCTTGCTATAATAGTAAAAGTAGCACCAGTATTTTTTATCTCTTGAAATAATCGTTCGATCTGCTTATCACCATATAATTGAGACTTATCTTCAGATCTAAAAGTCATCGCATCCAATAAAAAAAGATCAACATCATTATATGTATATCGTTGGTATAATCCATAATCAAAAAATGTATAATTATACGTTTTTTTCAAAGAGTTTGGCCAAAAAAGATCAAATGCGATGTGTGATGTGTCTTTAAGTGAAAAAGGTGAATTCATACCTAAACCATAATCTCGTTGATTCCAAGTAGCTATTTGAGGAATAGAACTCATAAAATCTGCTACTTTATCATCTTTTCTTAAGGATACGTAATTAGATATAATATGCTCTAAACTAATCGGAAAATTGAAAGATACATAACCGCCAAGCCAAACCATAAAATCAGAATATGTTTCTTTCATATAAGGAAACATATGCTTAGATTGATTATCAAGATCTGAAGCTAACAAAAACTGAATATCATCTAAATGAGGGCGTTTTGTAAATATATCAACATCCTTAACAAAAACATCATCAACAAAAACAGATGCGATATATTCAGTATTTGGTAACAATGTCTCGATTGATACTGTAAAAGGAATTTGATCTAAGTCATAATCATTAGTAACAATAAAACTATATTCGATAAGATTGTCATTTTCATAATCCCTAACATCAATTTCTATTTTTTCAACTGATCTATCTAATAAAAACCATATTTGCGTACCATAACCATCAATATAAGATAACATCGGTCCAGAGAGAACTTTTTCAGATTGCGCAAACACACTAAAAGTGGTAAAGAAAAAGATATAAAAAAGATATTTTAATATGCTTCTCATGCTCTATATGTGATCATTAATTAATCAATAATATTAACAAGTTCTACTTCAAACATTAAAATGGAATTCGCAGGAATTGGTCCTATTGCTCGATTTCCATATGCTAAATCTGGAGGAATGATTAATTTTGCTTTACCTCCTGTTTTTAGAAGACCTATGCCCTCATCCCAACCTTTAATCACTCGTCCTTGCCCCAATGGAAAAGTAATAGGCTCTCCCCTGTCATAAGAAGAATCAAACTTAGTTCCATCTAACAAATAACCAGAATAATGTACTGACACATTTTGACCTGAAACAGGAGATTTACCGTCACCATCTTTAAGTATAATATATTTCAAACCACTATCTGTCGTATTTGCATTTTTAGAGACAGCTTCTAATGCCTCTAACATATCTTGCTCTTTCTCTGCTTCTAGCTTTTTTGCTTCTTCCATAGATGCATTAAAAACTTGCAATGCATTAAACTTTTTTGCTTCTTCACCAACTCTAACTATTTCCACATTTAGTATTTGATCATCTTGCGCAATAGTATTAATCACTACCTGAATAGAATCATCTGATATTTTACCAAACACTGAATGCTTACCATCTAACCAAGGGGTTTCTTTATGAGTAATGAAAAATTGTGAACCATTAGTGTTTGGTCCAGAATTAGCCATTGATAAAATTCCTGGTCCATCATGTTTTAAATCCGGATGAAATTCATCTGGGAATTTATATCCAGGATCTCCTGTACCGTTACCAAGTGGACAACCACCTTGAATCATGAAATCTGGAATCACACGATGAAATTTTAAATCATTATAAAATGGTTCTTTAAGCTCCGACATCAAACCCTCAGCTAAACATATAAAATTTGCTACTGTTAGTGGTGTTTTATCGTAAAAAAGGGATAATATGATATCACCTTTATTTGTTGTTATTTTTGCATACATACCATCATTTAGCATTGTTCCTTCCGTGATATCGCCTTTTCCTTCAGTGATATCACTTTTATTTGTTGTTATTTTTGTAGACATACCATTATTTAATTTTGTTCCTTCACAAGATATGAACAAAAAACTTAATAAAACAGTACCAAAAAGAGCTATTTTTTTCATTTTTTTATATTTAGTAATTTAATATTTAATAATAATGTTGAATATGGTGGAACAGATTCCTTATATCCCGATAGACCAAATCCAAGATACGAAGGTATTATAATCTTTGATTTATCACCAACTTTCAATAATTTAATTGCATAATTCAGTCCCCTCATTTGTTTAGAATAGCCTATTTTAAATGTTAACGTATCTAAAAAAAAATTGTCTAAGATAAAATCAGGATTATCAAACACAACACAATTATATAATATAGAAACATAATCGCCGTCTTCTGGATAACCTAACGTGTCATTAAACGAATGAGGATCAATATTAAGTCTAATCCCGGTAGAATCTTTCGTAAAAGGGGTTTCTGAGAATAATAATAATGAATCTATCATTTTTTCCTCATCATTAATCATTGTTCTTGTAAACTCAATCAAAACATCTGTAATATCATCAGATTTATCTATCTGAATTCTTTCTTGATACTGATATTGACAAGAAATAATCATTAATAATGCTATTAAAGAAAAGAGAATAAAAAGATTATTATATTTAAGTATCATTTGCAAATTTTTCAAGTACTTGAGAAAAATACTTAATTGACTCTTCCATATTTTTATGCTTCAAAACACCTCCAGAAGCATTTTTGTGTCCACCACCATTAAAATATTTTTTAGCAAATAAATTAACATCAAAATTACCCTGTGATCTAAAAGACATTTTTATTCCATCTTTAAACTCAATAAAAAAAGCAGAAAATATAATATCTTTCAAGCTTAAGGGCATGTTTACAAAACCTTCAGTGTCACCCTTTTGGTAATTACATTCTAATAAATCTTGCTCATATAAATATGTTAATGCTGTTTGGTTTTTTTTGAATAATTTAAGATTATTTAAAACCAATTTTAGTAGTAATAGTCTAGATTGGTTTTGTGAATCAAACAAACTCATGTGAATTTCTGCATGATCAATTTTAAATGTTAATAAATCACTAACAATAAGATGTGTTTTATTAGTCACATTAGGATACCTTAAACTTCCCGTATCAGTAATAATACCGGTGTAAATACAAGTCGCTATATCTTTGTTTAATGTATAGTTTAAATTAATAATGAAATCATACATCAATTCGGCTGTAGATGATATTGACGGATCAGATAGAATCTGATCACAAAACTGATCAGGTTCCTCATGATGATCAATCATGATTTTATAAGCCTGATTCGTATTTATCACACTAAACATAGCATCTACCCTATAAAGTTTATTGAAATCTAAACAAAATATCAAATCTGCTTTATTGATTAAAGAATTGCATTGTGTTTCATTATATTCATAAATCATCACAGTATCATTACCAGGTAGCCATTTTAAATAATGCGGGTATTCATTAGGAACAATCACATGTATATTATGTTTGTGTGATAAAGCGTGAAATAGGGCTAAAGAGGATCCTAAAGCATCACCATCAGGTGTTTTATGTGTAGTGATGATTATATTTTTCTTCTCAGATAAAAAATTTTGAATAAAAGGATAGTCAATATTTAACATGGAAACAAAAATAATATAAAATATGATATTGTTATATCTTATTTTTTTAATTAAATTCACGCAAAAAAAAATATGGATAATAATAAAACATTTACAATGATTAAACCAGATGCTGTACAAAATGGTTACGCAGGTTTAATATTAGCAAAAATAGAAAAAGCTGGATTTAAAATCACAGCAATGAAAATGACCCAATTATCAGCAGAATCTGCTGAATCATTTTATGAAATTCATAGAGGAAAACCTTTCTTTAAAGATCTGATAAATTATATGACATCTGGCCCTATAATAGCTGCAATCTTAGAAAAAGATAACGCTGTATTAGATTTTAGAGAATTAATTGGAAATACAAATCCACAAGAAGCAAAAGAAGGTACAATTCGACAATTGTATGCAAAATCAATTGATGCAAATGCTATACACGGATCTGATAGTGATTCAAATGCTAAGATTGAAGGTGAATTTCATTTTTCTTAAAAATATATTAAATAATTATAATTTGTTTAATATTAGAATTTATATCATTGATTTTTTCTAAAATATCACTTTTTTGAGATGACAATTTAGACTTTATAATAGAGTCATTAATATTTATAAAAAGAGTATGATCTTTAAATTTTATACTATTAGTTTTTGAATTAATTTTTACACCAACTACTTGTCTCCATAAATCTCGAAAATTCATTGGCTTTCTTGATTGTGAAGATTCTAAAAAATCAGCAATGAGTGTGTTTATCTTTTTACTTTTTAAGTTTCTCTTCATATAACCCACTTTTGTTAAACATAAAGTATTTACAACCAATATTCACTTTATCCATAATTGAATCAATCCTTGTAAAACTAGTATCAGTAATGAAAATTTGACCAAATTGATTTTTATTTAATATTCTAACTATTTGCTCCACGCGACCATGATCTAGTTTGTCAAAAATATCATCTAATAATAATATAGGAGTAATATCTAAAGTTGATTTCAATAAATCAAAATATGCAAATTTTAATCCAATTAAAAATGTTTTTTGTTGACCCTGAGATCCAGATTTTTTCAAGCTATGTTCATTAATGCTAAATATAAAGTCATCACGATGTAACCCTGAGCTTGTAAAACCTAAAACTCTATCTTTTGGACGATTTTTTTTTAATAAATCTTTAAAGCTCGAGTTATGTAATTCTGATTTATAAATAATATTTACATGTTCATTCTTTTTAGATATAAAATCATAATAATCCTGAACAGAATCGATAATTAAATCGATACACTCTTTGCGTTTCAAATAAATTTTATGACCAACATCACATAATGTTTGGTCATATGTTAGAAGTAGGTCTTCATTTAATGAAACTTGATTAGAATCTTTTAAAAATGCATTTCTTTGTTTAATTGTTTTATTATATGTAATTAAATGATTAAGATATTCTCTGTCTAATTGACAGAGCAATTTATTTATAAATTTTCTTCGTTCATCCCCACTGCCCAGAATGATACCACTATCTAATGGAGTAATAATAACCACTGGAATTTTACCTATATGATCTGATAATTTTTCATATTGCTTTTCATTAAACTTAAATTTCTTTTGCTTATTTGTTAAAGACCCTTTAATTTCTAAATCAAGGTCATTATTGACAAAATGTCCCTTTAGCATAAAAAAATTTTCACCATACCTAACATTGTCAAACTCAAAAGAATTATAGTAACTCTTACAAAATGACAAATAATAAATTGAATCTAGCAAGTTTGTTTTCCCTACTCCATTATCACCTAAAAAACAATTTACATGTTTTGAAAAATGGACCTTTAAATTTTCATGGTTTTTAAAGTTAACTAAGGATATTAGTTTTAAAATCATAATTTTTTACAAAATAATATCATAAAATAACTTAATTTTACGGCAAAATAAATTTTTTATGAAAAAAACGAACTCTGCAGAAAAACAATTTGCAAATCTAGAAGAAGGATTAAGTAAAACTGAACAATTTGTTGAAGATAATAGCAAATTATTATTTTCAATAATTGGGGGGCTTGTTTTGGTATTTATAGGTTATTATGGATACAATAATCTATATAAAGTTCCATTAAATAAAAAGGCCCAAAAACAATTGTTTGTGGCTGAACAATATTTTGAAAAAGATTCTTTTCAGACTGCACTAGAGGGGACAAGTAAGTTTGATGGCTTAATTTCGATCTCAGAAAAATACTCCAATACTCAATCAGGTCAATTAGCTAAGTATTATGCTGGTATCTCATATTTACATATTGGAGAATATCAAAAAGCTATTCAAATACTAGATGAGTACAAATCTGATGATTACTTATTATTATCAATTGCTAAAAGTGCAATTGGAGATGCTTTTTCTCAAATCAATCAACCTACAGAAGCTATAGAGTATTATCAGAAATCTATTCAAATAGAAAAAAATGAGCTAACCACTCCTATCACACTAGTGAAATGTGCGCAATTGTATGAATTACAAGAAGATTACAATAATGCAATTAAATGTTATCAAGTAATTAAATTAGATTATCCAAATTCAAAAATTGCAAAATCAATAGAAAAATATATCGGGAACCTTCAAAATCGTAATAGCGACAATTAATTTGATGAAAAATAAATCAGATTTAGATCTCAAGTTTTTACAGAATGATAGTGCTAAAAATCATACATTTGGTATAGTAAGAGCTCTATGGAATGAAGAAATAACACAAAGATTATATGATGGGTGCTATAATAAATTACTGGAATATGGAGCGCATAATAAAAATATTTTGACACTGGAAGTTCCTGGTAGTTTTGAATTGATATATGGAGGTAAAAAGATAATAAAACAAACAAAAAAGTTAGATGCAGTAATATTAATTGGTAGTATTATCAAAGGTGAAACACCTCATTTTGATTTTATCTCTCAAGCTATAGCGAATGGTGTAAAAGACTTAAATATATTATTTGACACCCCTTTTGTTTTTTGTGTATTAACAGATTTAAATTGGAATCAATCAATAAATCGATCAGGTGGAAAAATGGGTAATAAAGGTGAAGACTCAGCTTTAGCTGCAATGTCATTAATCAAGAACTGTACTTATTAAATATCATTTTTGATTGATTAGAAGCAGCTTCAAAAGCTAATAAATCTAAAGAATGAATAATCTTATTATTAGCTAAAAAATTTAATAACTTTTCACTAGGAATATTACCCACAAGCTTATTTTGTGCAAATGGGCATCCACCATAACCATTCATAGCAACGTCAAATCTTCTGCAACCAGCATTCCAAGCTGATTGAATTTTATCATAAACGTGATCTGGTTCAGAGTGTAAATGCAATCCAATATCTAAATTAGAAAAATGTTGACAAGAGGCAGTATATATCGAATGAATAGATTTAACGGAAGAATTTCCAATTGTGTCTGCTAATGATATCATATTAATGTCCTTTTTTTCAATTTTATCAATATAATTTAACAATATATCTTGACTCCATTCTTCACTATATGGATTACCAAAAGCCATAGAAAAATATACCAATAAGGTTTTTCTTTTTTTAATACAAATATTTTGTATTTCATCAATAATATTAAGAGATGCTTGAATATCAGCGTTAGAGTTATTTTTTTGAAAAATTTCTGAAATAGAAAGCGGATAACCAATTATTTTAATTGCATCAAAGCTAGCAGCTTCTAGAGCTCCTCTTGTATTCAAAACAATAGATAATAATTCGGTTTGATTTTCAATTTTTAACAAATTAATTAATTCAGCTGTATCTCTCATTTGAGGAGTTGATTTTGGAGAAACAAAGCTTCCAAAATCAATTATATTAAACCCAACTTTAAGTAAGGAATTAATATAATTAGCTTTATCTTGAGTAGAAATAAACTGAGTAATCCCTTGTATTGCATCTCTAGGGCACTCTGTGATTTTAATATTATTATTCATAACTGCCTATTACTTTAATCTCTGTTCTTCGATTCTTTTCCCTTGCATCATCTGAATCTTCATCAATTAACGGCATCGAATAACCATATCCCCTATAACGTAGTTGCTTGAAAGAAACTCCAAATTTAATTAGTGCATCATACACTGATTGTGCACGTTGTGTAGATAATCTATTATTGTATGACTGTGACCCTACATTATCTGTGTGGCCTTCTACCTCAACTCTTAAATTATTATTAGTTAATAAATAATTTGCAAATTTTTCAATTTCAATCAATGATTCTTTTTTCAATGAATAGTCATTAAATTCATAATATATATTATCTAAATTAATTTTATTCCCAATATTTAATCTGTTAAGAACTATTTCAATTGACTTATTATATTCGTTTTCGTCTAGATAGTAATTAGAAGAAAAAAAATCATATCCTTCTGCCATTACCGTAATAGAAAAATGTGATTTCAATGGTGTAGAACAAGCAAAATTTCCATCTTGATCGGATGATAAATCATATTTGGTCATGTGATTTAATTCATTAATAATAATATCTGATTTTACCGGTCTTCTACTGATAGAGTCAATAACAATACCCGTGATAAAAGCAACAGGTTTAGATTGTGATTTGGCAGGTAAATGAAAAGAATATATATTTAAATTATCCTCTAAATTAGAATTATAATAAGCTTTTGCACCATCTCTTGAAACAATTAATCCTGATTCATCAAAATGAGTATTAATAGGATATCCTACATTAGATACATTTCCTATAATGCCTAAACTATCAATATGTGCAACATATAAATCAAACCCACCAAAGCCATAATGACCTTTAGAAGAAAAATAAAAAGTTTTATTATCATAATGTAAAAAAGGTGTTGATTCATCAAGCGAAGTGTTAATAAGTGGTCCTAAATTGACAGGTTCTAACCAATGTTTATTAACGCGTCTAGACATCCAAATATCACTCCCCCCATAACCACCTTCTCTATTGCTGGAAAAAAATAAAATATTACCATCAGCAGAAATAGATGGTTGAGATTCCCAATACTTTGTATTAATGACAGATCCTAAATTATAAGACTTTGACCATAATGTGTCATTAATCAAAAATGAATAATATAGATCACAACCACCATAACTATCTGGCCTATGACAAGAAGCAAAAAAGATATCTCTTCCATCTAAACTAACAGAGAGAGACCCTTCGCGATATTCACTATTTATGTTATCACCCAATTTAATAGGCTGGCTCCAATTACCATCGATTTTTCTAGAAATAAAAAAATCTTCATCTTTAAAATTTAAGACATTGTCTCGACAAGTATATATCATAATCTCTGAGTCAATAGGCATCGATGGGAAATATTCATCTTTAGATGAGTTAATATCTAATCGAACTGGATTAAAGAAAACTGAATCTTTTTTCTTATTAAAAGCAAAATTATTTTTTTTTATTAAATCTATTATAGAAGGATCTGTGTGAATTCTATTAATAAAGTAATCATTATTAATTACTTCATGAAAAACATGATAATTACCTGTATTATAAGCAGTATTTAAAAAATTAAACACAGAATAATTTCGAATATCATTTAATCCATTTAAAATATAACTTTTAAAATAAAAATAATATGCTTTTTTAATGTCTTTTAAATTAAAGTAAATATCTGCAACTGAACTAAAGAAAAATGGATCATCGCATATACTTTCTGTTTTGGTTAATAAATGAATTGCTTTTTCAGTATCACCATTTATGATATGTTTCTCTACTTTTCTTAATTTTCTTTCAGCACTATTACATGTGTTTTGACTAAAAGAAATAGATACAAGGATAAAATAAATTAAGAACAGTATTCTTCTCATTTTATATTTAAATATTTATGCATTTGTAGCGACAATTTCCATCTCGGATTTTTTGATATGAAATCTAAAATTTTAGACTGCATAATAGAAATTTTACTCCATTCAGGTTGAAGATATAATAAGCATGATTTATTTATTTTTTTTTCTTGTTCTAATGCCCACTCAAAATCATGGTCATTATAAATAACAACCTTTAATTCTGAACTATACTGATAAATTTCATCCAAAGGAGGTTTTATTTTTTTAGGAGATAATGTAATCCAATCCCAATCACCAGTTAAAGGATATGCACCAGAAGTTTCTAAATGCACTTGATATCCTTCTGTGCTTAAAGCTTGTGAAACATCTGTTAAATCATGCATCAACGGCTCGCCACCCGTAAAAATAACAATATTACTGTCAATGTGTTTTAAGTCTAATAATAGATCCAACGATGTTTTTTCATTCTTCCTAGACATTGTCCAAGAATTTGGCTCATCACACCAGTGACAACCTATATCACAACCCTGAGTTCGAATAAAAAATGCTGCCTGTCCTGCATAATAACCTTCCCCTTGTATGGATAAAAATGTTTCTTTAACTGGAATCATTTAATAAAAATAAATAAAATGTAAATTAGTATAATTATGAAAACAAAAAAAATAATTATAAGTGGACCGCCTGGTTCAGGAAAAACGACAATTATTAATGCATTAAATAAAAAGGGGTATTTAAGACATTCTGAAATTAATCCACAAAAAATAAAGAAAAAAGTGACTAAAATAGAATTAAGCACTTATATCTTTAAAAAAAGACTCGAACAATACGAAGATCAAATCAAAACAAGTACACAATATAATTCCGAAGAAGAAAAGCAAGAGAATATAATATTCTTTGATAGAAGTATTATTGATGTAGTCGCTTATATGAATTTTTGGGAAGAAAAATACCCATCAAAATGGAATGATTTCATTATCAAAAACAGATATGAAAAAAATATTTTCTATACACCCCATTGGGAAAAAATATATCAAACCACAGAACAAAGACCTGAAAATTATATGGAAGCTAAAAAAATAGATTTATTTTTAAGAGCAACTTTCTTAAGGTTTAATTATAATATTATTGAAATACCTAAAGTCAGCACTGATAAAAGAGTAAATTTTATTTTAAATAAAATATGAAAAAAAATATTCTTTTTTGTGGCACACCTCAATTTGCTATTGCATCTTTAAACTCAATTATAGAGCATCAAGATGATCTAAATTATAGTTTGGTGGGTGTGGTTACCATTCCTGATAAGAAAGCCGG
>CEUA01234480.1_pt1 | contig 10746 bp, 10 predicted proteins | sample 361541 | NCBI WGS metagenome assembly CEUA01 (sample SAMEA2623079, study PRJEB7988) | marine metagenome | isolation source: saline water (ENVO:00002010), including
AGTAAAATGGAAAAAAGTTTAGACCGTAAAGGCCTACAATGTCGAGGACTTGTAGGCCAGGCAAAAACGCAGCTTGTTTTGGCGAAGGATTTGTGGAAGGTTCGAAGAAAACAATTAAAACATGCTTGTTCAACCTGCGATATTAGACCTAATATTCGTAGAGTAGAAGATGTTCACTGATATCTGGAGGTCTTTAGTTGGATTCTGGGTAATGTGTATATTCCCAGATTCAGCATAAACGACGTCTTAATTATAATTGATAAATGCGATAGGAATTGATTGATAGTCGATTAATCGGTAGTGTAATCAGGCCTAAGAAATTAACGATTCGATTTGTAGAGTTTCTTAATAATGGGTAAGAATTCTTATGAAAATATCATACAGATATGTACTATTATTTTTATTGTCTGTTGTTAATGGCTTGGCATGGGAGGTAGGAGAAGACCGTACGAGGTTGGGTGAACGCCTTTTGTCTCATGAAATAAAATTTTTAAACTCTGCTGCTAGTCTTTTTTCGACCATTGATACACGAGACCTCTCTACGAGAGAGTGTAGCGCCATTGGTAGAGTATTTCGTGTTCCTCCTGCATCGATACAGAAATTTCGACGTGGGTTATCCGTGGCACCTACTAGTCATCATTTAAATCAAACTCACTGGTATACAGTATGGTTTAATAGTGAAAGATCATCTGACGTTCAAGATTTAGAGTTACGTACCCTACGCGTGGTTGATGGTGTCATGGTTGTAGAAGAAAAATATTGGCCCAGACTAGGAAAATAACAGAAGAATTCACTTCAAAACCGAAGGGTTATGTTGCTAATTTTTTCTCGGTTCTCGTGACAGATTTTTGTTATAAACAATTGTTGCTTCGTACGGTGTTAAAATAGAAAAGGCGATAAATATGGGGGTGTTGGACAGGTTTAAATTAGATGGAAAGACTGCATTAGTGACAGGCTGTAGGCGTGGGATCGGCCGTGCATTTGCTGTAGGTTTAGCAGAAGCGGGTGCAGATATTGTGGGTGTCAGTGCTTCTTTAGAAAAAGACAGTGATGTTGGAAAAGATATTGTGAAGCGAGGGAAATCCTTTGTTGGATATGCGTGTGATTTTTCTGATCGCGAGGGACTTCATGATTTTATAGATCAAGTCAATCGAGATGTTGGACAAGTTGATATTTTAATAAACAACGCAGGTACAATTATGCGAGCACCCGCGGAAGTACATTCCGATGAATATTGGGATAAAGTGCTGGAGGTGAATTTAAGTGCCCAGTTTGTTTTAGCTAGGTCTTTTGGATCTAAGATGCTTGAGCGAGAGATGGGAAAAATAATATTTACGGCTTCAGTATTAACTTTTCAAGGGGGCATTACGGTTCCAGGTTATGCCGCCGCTAAAGGAGGAATTGGGCAATTAACAATGGCATTAGCCAATGAGTGGGCGGGTCGTGGAGTTAATGTTAATGCAATAGCTCCAGGTTATATTGCCACTGATAATAATAAAGCTCTTCGCGAAGATGAAAAGCGGAATGAACAGCTCACAATTCGCATACCGGCAGGTAGGTGGGGAACGCCCGAGGATCTGCAAGGAGCGTTAGTATGGTTGAGTTCATCTGCTTCAGATTATGTCCACGGTTCAATAATTGTTGTAGACGGTGGGTGGTTAGGTCGTTAAATAAATAGGAGGAATTGTTTTAGTGAAGATTAAAATGGCGCAGTATGGATCAAAGCATGGGCACGCATCAGGTAAACTCTTGGCATTAAAAAAAAACCCGCTAATAGAATTGGTTGGAGTTTTCGAGCCTGATATAGCTCAACGGGAACGACTTGAAAACAAAGCCGAACCATATTCAGATGTAAAGTTTTTTGATAGCGAAGATCAAATATTAGGAGATCAATCAATTATAGCCGTAGCTTCTGAAGGGCTTAATAGCGAGAGTTTGAATCAAACGGAAAAACTTATTGAATCCGGAAAGCATGTCTGGTACGATAAGCCTGCCGGAGATGATTGGGACAAGTGGCAAGAGGTTGTTGCACTCGCAAAGAGTAAGAAATTGCAATTACAAATGGGATATATGTTGAGATATCATGATGGTTTTCATCAAATAAGCGAATGGGCACGCAACGGAATGTTAGGCGATATCTATTCTATTCGTGCTCATATGTCAACTAATATACCGCCTCAATCTCGTGAAGTAATCAGTGATAGCCACGAGGGGGGTATATTTTACGATTTAGCCGGGCATATGATAGATCAAATTGTTTGGATATTAGGTCGTCCCTTGAAAACTACGGCTTTCTTACGGAATGATAGTGGTGTAATACACAATTTTAGTGACAACACGCTTGGTGTCTTTGAATACGAAAACGCTATGGCTTGGGTTGATATAGCTGCTATGGAAATATCACCGATGGCACGGAGGTTTGAGGTGTATGGAAGTGAGGGAAGTGCTGTATTAATCGAGCCCTTTGAGCCTGGGAAAACGATTAGATTATGTCTCAGGCAAGACCAAGCTAATTATTCTGCAGGTGAACAGTTTGTCGAAATTGTTGGCACTGAAAGACAGGCCGCATACGAACGAGAATTAGATTCTTTCATTTCTGTTATTTCAGGGGAAAGCTCAGCCGACCGATCTTTAGACCATGAATTGTTAGTGCAGGAAACACTGTTACGCGCACTTGGGCGAGTCAAATAGAGATACAAATATTTGGTTTTTTGGCGAGCGTAACATAAATGTAACAATATATCCTTTCCGTTATGTTAATAATTGCTTGGGAAAAAATATATACGCTCGGTTAAAAAAGATACTCGAGTCTTGCTAAGCATCGTATTTTTAAGCGGAGGTGTGGCAGATGAATGAAAAAGTTGAAAAGCCTGTATTAAATTATTGTGCTACCTTGGGCTCATTAACGGGGTACGGTGGGAAAAAAAGAAAAGAGTGGAGTATAAAGAAAAAATTAAAAGTTATTAAGGAAGCAGGTTTTACTGGGTTTGTTGGTCGAACCGCATTTGTGAGTCCAGACCATGTTCAGAAATCTGGCTTGTTATTTGCGTGTACAACTGACTTGGGTGGATTACGTGAAATACGTCCTAAGTTAAACGAGATTAAAGCTACTGGTGCAAAAGTCGTAAATGTACAGATGCTTGATCATAACACCCCAACTAAGCGTGCTATTGAGGTAGCTCGAAGACTGATGGGATATGCTGAAGAATCAAATATGGATGTTTCCATTGAGATGCATAGAGACACCTGCACAGAAACGCCTGAAAAAACGTATGCCTTGGCCGAAGGGTTCGAACGTTTAGAAAAAAGAAAATTGAAGCTTACCTGGGATTTTTCGCATCCTGCAATAATTAAACATTTATCACCTCCCTATTGGAACAGATTGGCGGAACGTCCCGACTTAATCCAGTTTTCAAACCAATTTCATTTTCGACCATTTAATGGACATCATGCACAAATTCCTGCGCTCGATAGTAGAGGAAAATATACTCCGGAATTTGATGATTGGTTAGAATTCGCTGAGCGTGTATTCGCTTGTTGGTTGAGTAGTGCTGAACCGGGGCGTGAAATTTTCGTGTGTCCAGAACAGATTGCAGGAGGATATCATATTTCTGTATTTGGTGATCGGTGGAAAGATGTTCTTGCTATAAAAAAAGCCTTAAACAAGTCATGGAAGCGTCAGTTACGTTTGTGGGAAGACGCGCATGTTAAACGGCATCCTGTCGGGCCCAACTAAGTGGGAGCGGACACCACTGACTTAGTAAGGGACCTGCATCAAAGTCTGTAAATATTGCTTCGGGAGGAAGTGGTCCGAAAAATAATCTATGAGCTGTTTTCGCATTGACCGAAATTCCTGGGTCATCATCGCATTGTTCACAGATAGCCCCTCGTGAATCTACTTGTAGCGCAAACCTACCTTGAGAAATTATTTCGATCACAATTCGTCCTTCGGTTAATTTAGTAACTGATGAACGAGATTTGATAAGTGCATCTAAGGTTGATGCCCAATCAAGAATAAGCCAATTACCGCTACTATGTATTGAATATGATTCTGCTATGTTACCGAGCGAATCCAGTAATCCATGCCAAGGAGGTAACTCAAAAAGGACATTACCATTCGACTTTTGTTCTGTCCAAGCGCGCGCTATTTCTAATTCGGGTTGTCCCTCACGTACCCCCGTGAGTTCGACGATAGAGCTTTTGTCAGAGCTTGCAACCAAATAACCAATCATTCGACCATCCGGTCCTATCGCAAGATATGGTATATTATTCCAACTCCTTAAAATATTGTATAGACGGTCACTTGGACGTATTCTCCTAATTGAGTTAGTATTGTGAAGGTCAGCAATCCCTTTTAAGTGAGTATAGTCAAGCTGCTTCAATCTAAGAAAAGTTATGTTACTTTTGGATTCACCAAAAACGTGACGCAGATTATTCTTATTAAGATTGAATTGGTATATTGTTCCGCACTTTTCATAACCAAAGTACCCATAGCGTTGACGTTGACCACCTAACCATGAGGCGTGCACACCGTTTTTATGCATTTCGTTAACACAGTGGCTCATTAGGAATTTCATGTAGCCTTTTCCGCGTTTCCTTGGGTGACTTGATACACCCCCGATTCCGGCTAAACTAAGCCGAGAATTCAACACTTGCCATTCCAGTGGGTAAGAGCCGACAATCGCAACAATACGCCCTGATTCTCTGATTGCCCAGTTACAACTCATTAGCTCGTCTGTCGGTTGATACAAAGCAGGCAATAGGGTTGTAAAGTCGGTAGGGCGATGAGCCCCGAAAACCATATTCATGAAATCCATGGCTTCTTCAAAATGATGAGCAGTTAATTGTTCAACCTTCATGAGTATTTGATCCTGTAAAGAAGAATTGCTGTATAGTGTAAGAAAAAAGAAATTTAAAAATCAATCTCTTCTAATAAATTACGGAAATTATTCGGTTTTGTGATTGTATTGGATAATCAGTGTCAATGGATATTTTAGCCAAGTAGAGACCGGGTGGAACTTTATTTTGGAACGAGTCTCTACCGTCCCAAAATAAGTGCATTTCTCCTGCAGTTATTTCATCGGAAAAATCATAAATAATTTTCCCAGTTAGGGTTTTTATTTCTAAAGTTAAGGTTCGTGGCGTAAGGACATTGATAACATCGATATCTATTTTAAGCTCATCATTTATCGAATCATTATTGGGTGTCATATGATGAGTATTGAATGTCACGTTGTCGATTACTTTTGCGTCAACAGACAGACGTACGATGTCGGAATCACTACCTGCGTTTTTATCCGCATTTCCGGATTCAACTCTTTGTGTTGAAGTTTCATTTTCGATAAAAGCCTCAAAGCGCGTTGCTTGGCGAAAAATTTTAGATGAGAATTCTATTTTGATTAAATCGTTACTTTTTATTGGATTTGGAAAATCCAATACTATACGCTGGCCTTCCGCGTAATCGTTAGTAGAATCTACCGGCTCAACTTTTGATATTACGCCAACGATTTTTTCATTTATCGTTGTTTTTTTAAACTCAAGTGAAGTGGGTCCTTCTAAAATTACGCGATTAAAATTGCTTGATATAGATTCTACGCGCAATGCATATGTGAAATCTGTATCAACGCCGGGCTTAACGATACTAGGTTGAACTTCTCCCTGAACTATAGTCCCCAAGGGTTCAGAAAAATCTAAGGAAATTAAATCCAAAATTGCAGAGCGGGTCGGATCTTCTGAAGTGAGTCTAACTTCTATTTCTGCATATCTTCGAGGAGCCGGCGAAAGGAAAGATCTCTCCTCTGGGCTATATATTCGGCTCCAAGAACTCCAGTCAGATCCTGAGGAGAAAGCGGTATCAATTTTACCACGGAAACTAGGGATAAGCTTTCCATATTTTTTCTCAGTTACTTCTTTACCATTTTTATCAAAATAGGTTATCTTCAAATCTAAATTATTTCCGGAGCGTGTTCGAATTTCCACGCTTGTGTTAGTTGGGGTACTCGCCACCCAATTCAGTTGTGTAATATTTTTTATGTTCCCCAAGTCAATTATTCCAGAATTGAAACTCACCTCGCGTGGAAATCCGCTTCCAAAGACCATTAGTTCTTCAATAATACCACTAGCTGCACCACAATCTCCGTCACAGTTAGCATCCCAGGTAAGCCAATCTATTCGAATAAAACGAGTAGGTGTTAGGCGGAAGGCATGATCGGCATAGCCTTGTTCATAGTTCTGTGCAGATCGACGATTGAGAAACTTTTTTTTCCAAATTAGGTTACCATCGGGTGAAATTGATCCATCTGATGTTGAAATTCCGTAGAGATTAAAATCAAACCGTCGAAGGGAAAGCGCTCTTTCTCCTATGGCACCGATAATCCCACTACTTTTGCTATAGGGACGCGGAACGATGCCGCTGACTATTTTGATCCAATCGATCCAGAATGTAGCCCCAAGATCCAAAGTTATTTTACCCCAAACGTCTTCCGGACTTCTAACATTTCTTCCGTAGCGAAAACGCGTAAAGAAATTCCCGTCCGCTAGTTGCATAGCATTACCTAAGGGGATTTCATCATCATCATTGCCGATTTCGATGTTTATCTGTCCGGATTTCTCCAAAAGATTTAGAACTACATTATCTCCAAACTCTTCTACAGTAATTTCCGTGAGTTTTGCACCAGGAACGGCGAGTAAATTCTTTATTCGTAAATAGCGAAATGGAGAATGGTCATGTTGATCTAGATCAAAAACTAATTTATGACTTTTATTTTCCTTGAACCGTTTCTTGGTTCGAAAAATCAGAATGTCGTTAAATGTCGTGTTACTTTCGTCTATTTGAGGTTCGCCTGTAGACAGTAACAATTCGAATAGAGAAAATGGCTCAGCTTTTTCATCAAAATACAGGGATATACTTTTTGCAAAAACGCCTCTACCTAAGTCGATGTCTACGTACCAGTCCTCCATCGGATCTCTAATGTCAGGACCCCATCCGGTTGTGGGATCGCCGTCAAGAAGTGTAGGCGCTAATTCGATATTTGTTCCTGCTTCGCGTATACCACCTCCGAACAGAGTCATATTTTTAATAGCATTGGTGTGACGTCTTAAAAAAGCAGGTTTAATTTTTCCATCAGTAGAAACAGTGATGATTCCGGAGGGTAACGTCCATTTATTCCAGTCTTGGAAAGAATTGAATAAAATCTCATCAGAACGTGAGTTATCGATTAAGAAGAATAGGATGAACAAAATTTTAAGCAAAACGTGATTTATTTTTCTTTAAAAACCGTCATAATGATTTAGGTTAGGTATCGTTCGTCTGAATCATATTGGAATATTTTGAACGAAACTTAGTTATTTTAGGATCAATCACTATTTTGCAGTATGGTTGATCGGTGTGGTTGGTGTAATAATTTTGGTGATATGATTCTGCAGGGAAAAAAGTTTCGAATTGGACGATTTCGGTAACTATTGAATCTTCATGTCGATTACTGTTTTCTATTTCTTTCTTTAAATTAATTGCTTCAATTTCTTGGGATTGATTGTGATAAAAGATTACAGATCTATATTGAGTACCCATATCTGCACCTTGTTGGTTTGGTGTAGTAGGGTCGTGGGTATCCCAGAAAATATTTAGGAGACTACTATAGTCGATTTTAGCAGAATTAAATTCAACTTGAATCACCTCAGCGTGACCAGTATTGCCGTTGCAAACGGCTTCGTATTTCGGATCTGATACATGACCACCTGAATAACCGGATGTAACTTTCTTTACGCCAGTAATACCCTGAAAGATGGCCTCTGTGCACCAGAAACACCCACCGCCGAATGTAGCTAATTGAACGAGTGAAGACATATTAAGTGTCCTTTGATATTTTTTGGTGTTTGCCTAAAAATATAAGCTTAATAAAGTGTTTATAGTCAAGAGCTTTTATATGGGCTAAAACATGAGGTAATTAAATCATCATCTTTTGCTAATTTATCATCAAACCATTTTGAAAAAAAATCCGAAGGCAATTCGTTATAGTCACTTATTCCAAGGGGAGTTATTTTTCGTTGAGGTGTATCCTGACGTGCCACAGCTATCACATGCATGCCGGCATCAATAGCAGATTTTATTCCTGCTATTGAATCTTCAAACACTAAGCAGTTCTTAGGCTCACATTTGGAACGTTCGGAAGCTAAAATGTATGCCTCAGGATGTGGTTTTGATGCTGAGTAATTTTCAGAACTGATATAGAAAGTGCATTGCTTCACAAGTTTATTTTTGATTAGGAAGTTTGCAACAAACCTTTCGCTACTTCCTGTAACTATGGCTGTACATCCATGAGCAGCTGCCTCGCTAAATGCTTTATGCGCACCAGGCAATAATTCCGGTTCACTTTCATTAGAGATATCAAAATAATTTTTTTCTAACTCCATTGCGATTAAAGTGGGATCCATATCGATTCCTATGGCTTGCAATTTTTTTGCAATACTTAACCAGGTGATTCCATGCAGTGATTTTGAACTAATATCGGATAGTAAATAATGGTTTTTTTTTCTTAACCAATTTCTCACAACTTTCTCTGTTATTGGTTCGGAATCTAAAAGTGTACCATCAAGATCAAAAAAAACCGCATAATTATTTGACTTGTCGATATTCTTATGCATAGAAAGTATGTTGATGAGGGTTAATGGTCATACGGATCCGCGGCATCTCTTAATCCGTCACCCACAAAATTGAAAGCTAAGACGGTAATTATTACGAAAATTGCTGGAGTTAGCAACCAGGGTTGCATTGCAACTGCTTGCACGTTTTGTGCCTCCTGTAGCAACACGCCCCAGCTGGTAATAGGTGAACGCAAGCCTAAGCCTAGGAAGCTAAGTGATGTTTCTCCTAAAATCATTCCTGGTAAGGCAAGTGTAAGACTTACTACAATATGACTTGTAAAACCAGGTAGAAGATGATGGGTCATTATTCTTCTCTTACTTACACCTGAAACTTCTGCTGCTGTCGCATAATCTTCTTCGCGAAGTGCAAGGATTTTCCCCCGAACCACTCTTGCCAAACCTGTCCAACCTAAAAACGAGAGCACTACTGTTATTCCGAAATATATTTTTAAAGGAGACCAATCTGAAGGTAACGCGGCCGACAAGGCCATCCATAACGGTATGGATGGGAACGAGCGAAGAATTTCAATTAATCTTTGTATTGCGTTATCTATCCATCCGCCAAAATATCCGGAAATAACACCTACTGTTAAACCGAACACAAAAGTCAAAGCTACTCCAACCAACCCGATGGTTAAAGATATTCGAGCTCCGTACAGAATTCGAGTAAAAAGATCTCTTCCAAGTGAATCTGTTCCTAAGAGAAAGAGGGTCCCACCATAATCCACATTGAATAGATGGATATTTGTTCTGAAAACACCCAGGAAATTATAAGAAGATCCTCTACAAAAAAATCGGAGGGGGAAAATTTTATTCTGATCTTCTACATAAATTTTTCGCAAAGTTGTTGGATGACGAATTCCTTTAAGGCCGTAAACAAACGGAATAAAATGTATACCATCAGATCCTATCCAGTGTAGTCTTTGTGGAGGAGCGTAAATGTGATCTATGTTTTGTTCGTCGAGGCCATAAGGGGATATGAATTCGCAGAATAGAGCACAGATATAAAGAGCAATGATTAGGCTGCCGGACCATACTGCTAATCGGTGTTTAGTAAATTTTCGTGCCATGAGCTGCCACTGTGAAGCAGTAGACAAATCATCTGATGGTTGGTCTTTAAAATTGTTTTTCATTTCTTTATCCATCGACCACTTATCCTATCCCTAGCATAATAAGGCCCGAGGCGATAGAAGAGATACCAACGATCTTGAAACGGTTAATTTTTTCGTTTAGGAAAAGTATTCCGATTACTGCAGCTATGACTATAGAGGATTCGCGCGCAGCTACAATGTGGCTTACCTGACCCTTGGTATAGGCGTATAATATGAGGAGGTAAGTGATCAAAGATCCCAATCCGATTAATGAAATTGTTTGCCAATTGGATACAGCAATTTGGAATAGGTTTCCACGGTATTGATAAAAGATCCAAGGCCAACGAAAAATCGTACCGAGAATCCACATTCCTGTGATATAGTGTATTGGATGCAATTGTCCTACACCTAGTTTGTCGACTAACGAATAACACACTATGCTCATTCCTACACCTAGCGCTAGAGAAATACTACGTTTATCACTTTTCTTCGACTTCATTGCAGGGATACTGATGACAACGATTCCGATTAAAATTAGACCGATTCCGCTCGCATCTATGATAGAAATTGTCTCTTTGAAGAAGAAAAAACCTCCTAAACCAGTTAGTCCCACACCCGTACCGCGGGATACAGGATAAACTATAGAAATATCACCAACCGAATAGGCTTTTGATAATAATGCAAAGTATATTGCATGTAGTACGCCAGTGGCAATTAAGCAGAGGCCTGATTCTATGGTTAATTTGGGTGTGTTTTCAATGAAAATCATTAATATACTAAGTGGGATCATACTCATGGAACCCAGCATAAAACTCCACCACATTATGACTGGATCCCCGTCCGTTTTTTTCGCAACTACGTTCCAAAGTGCGTGCCCCAAAGCCGCCAATAATACCAGTATCCAAACAGATTTAGTCATAATTTAATTTTTGCTGTCGTAGCGTATTCTTGGATCTAACCAGAGAAGTAGGATATCCGATAAAAGGGTTCCTATGACGGTCAAGAAGCTTAA
>CEUA01052849.1_pt1 | contig 10745 bp, 15 predicted proteins | sample 361541 | NCBI WGS metagenome assembly CEUA01 (sample SAMEA2623079, study PRJEB7988) | marine metagenome | isolation source: saline water (ENVO:00002010), including
TAACTGACTGCCCATTTGTATGGGTCACGTTCATCACCATTGATATAATCACGAGCTTCATAGTATTTGTCGCTCAATGCGTCATGATCTAGGGTCTTACAGTGACATACCTCCGAAAAGACCTCTTGAAACTCTATTTTATCTTTAATTTGATTGTATGCGTTGATCAATCCATCGTTCACGTCATTTAAAATGCATGGTTTTTGCAGGTTAAATGACACAGCAGCACCACCACAGAAGGGTTCAACCACTTTGTCGAACTCATCAGGTAGTAACTGCTTGATAATGGGTAGCTCTTTGGTCTTGCCACCTTGATACTTAACAAATGGCTTCATGTATTCAAAACATAGATCAATCGAATGACCATACATGTGAAGAACACATAGTATGTCCACATGATCCACATACCCACCTTATTATGGAGTGAACCACGTTTGTATGGATGAACAACACCAGGTGCACTGTCCCATCCATCTTGCATGTATTCTTTAGGATCTATTCTTGCCACGATGATTAGTAATGTAATTACGTGCAGACTGTTCGTTCCTGCACTCTTTGATTATAGCACCATCATGGATAATACACAACTTCGTGTTACTACCCATTACAGGTACAGCATAGTATCCATCGTTAGTGGCAAATCCTTCAGTACTATTCTTGTAGAACCTGGCTATTGCCTTTAGTTCCTTCTCCGTTTCGTTCACAATGCTCATCCCAAGGGTGTTTGTAGTTTCTATCTGCAAGCTTATGAATAGTCAGGTGTACATCGTCACCCCAACTGTTCATCCTCCGAATACCTCCGAAGGACATTTCTAAATCAGAATCGGTCCATCCTAGTTCATCTACCATTTCTTTTCTAATGTAGATGTGAAGTTCACCTTCGATAAACTTATAATCGAAGTACTTCTGGATGTCAGGATGGATACCAGGATTAACTGTCATAGTGTTTCAACTATTGTTCGCCGTCATATTTAGAAGGGGCAAGAGGACATCTCTTCGTGGGTTAGTGTATCATCACCACCTGCTCCGAGGAAATCACCCTTACGCTTGAAACCCCACTTGTCATAGATGACAGGGAAATTCTCTGCTTTGTAACGTAATGCTTCAAAACTCTCCTGAGATAGTTCCCAAGCTAAGATCTTACGTACATTAGCAGCATTCCGACACTGACGTGACTTAAAGCGATCTAGTTTCCAACGTCGCTCAGTCTCTGCAAATGTAGGTGGATATTGTTTGTATAATGCCTGTGCATTCACAGTATTATACTTAGCATTATCGTAATGCTGGTAATAAAACTTGCGAGGCATGGTGTCCTATCGAATGGATTGTATGGAAGAGGTTCGATTTAAAGACGATTAGTGAACGTCACCCTTGCCTTCCATACATGTATTATACACCTTACTGATAGTAACCAGGCTCCCACTGTGCCTCTTTATCAACTGACACAAGGTTACCAGACACAACAACCCTTTCATGTAAGCATGTATGTGGTGGCACATAGTGTGGTGCATCACCTCCGAACACATATAAATTGCCCACCTTAGGTCTTACAACCTGTAATGGTGGCATCCATGGGTGTTCAGGATCAGGAAATACTAATGGAGTACAATGTACACAGGTATCCAAATACCAGGCAAAACTATAATCAAAGCCAGGATGGCAATGACATTGAGCAAAATCTCCTTGTCTATACGTACAGCCCCAGAGTTCTTTGACTTTGTGGTTTGGGTAGAGTGCATATAACTGTTGCAACAATTCTTCAAACATAGGATGATCTTGGAGTTGCCACTCAGATACTGCTGCTTTAACAGAAGTACCCCAGTTCTGGGCATCACCAAGATCAACAATGTTATCTGCTATTTTATGATGTGGCTTAACGTACCACTCCTCTAGTTTGAAGTTTCGTTGCATTTCTGGTACTCTCTATACTCTTTGTACAGTACTTTCTCTCTTGCATATGCTTCTATCTCCCATGGTTCATCCATGTAAGCAGTGTCCTTAGGTACAACATCACCCTTCCATTTGTTCTCAATGAATACCTTATCAGTATGACGATGAGCAAATCTCTGAGTATGGTCACCACGTAGTCTCTGCTCAACATGAGTTAACTCATGGAATAATGTAGTAAGATACTGTTCTTTATTATCGAGACGGTTCTCCATCTCAATTTCAAAGTATCTAGGACGTGATAGTTGATCGATGGATAAACATGTACCATCATCCTCAGGCCACAACCTCCTGTCTATAATATGGAGATACGTGTTGAAGCGACTGAGTTTACGATGCTTGATGAACCAATCGATTGCAGTGCGGGTAATCCGTTTACGATTAGAGTACCCACCAAACGTGACATAACAAGACATGACCAATGAAGAAAGTAAATGAACGAGGAAATAAAGACTAGCTTTTCGATGCCAGTCATGTTTTTAGCATTCATGCTGGTGAAGAAACCTCCCACTTATACTTGGATGTTTCTCTCTTGCAATACATGCAGTATAAAGAACTCCATGCGAAGTGATACACTCTTGATGCTCCTTCACAATTAGGGCAGACTATCCATCTACCATCCTTAGGTGCTCTGGTGTATCTGGTTACTTTAGGAAATCTCATTCTTGAATCTGATCTAAACGTAACCCACGATAACCTGATGCTGGTGCATCAAGTTCGTCCAAAGCTCGACCTAGCTCTTTGGTAAGGTGCTTTTCAAGGTGTATGTCATCCACATTGTGTCTAACAGCAATACTGTTAGCTAAGGTTGGATCAGTAGACCACATTAGATCAATAATATATTTGATCTGTTGTGTGTCCAGTTCAACCATCGTTACTACGCTGTCCTCCATTTCTGGTTGCTCTGTGATGATTACTTCCATATTATAAGGGCAATTGAGCAGGAATGGTGGAAATACGGTCAGTTTGTAAACTGGCATACTCCTTGTGCAATTCACACCCAAGGTATGATCTACTTAGTTTCTTGGCCACCATTGCAGTTGTGCCACTACCCATGAATGGATCTAATATTATATCACGCTCCTCCGAACCTGCCAATATGCAGGTCTCTATCAAATCTGGTGGGTAGCAAGCGAAGTGTGCTCCTTTGTATGGTTTGTTCGTGACTGACCATACCGAACGTTTATTCTTCTTGGGATAAGACTTTGAGAGTCCCGAATGAGGAGATAGTCCAGTACCTTTATTGTGATATTTTCCATTAGTACGATCCCTGGTTCCCCAGTCTTTTGCTGGTTCTTTGATAGCTTCGTTATCATAATAATACTTCTTGTTCTTACTTAAGAGGAAGATATACTCATGTGATTTAGTACATCTATCCTTCACACTCTCTGGCATAGGGTTAGGCTTATGCCATATTATATCCTGCCTGAGATACCATCCATCAGCACGTAATGCAAATGCTAACATCCAAGGGATACCAATTAGATCCTTTTCTTTTAAACCTGGTAATATATTACCACGACGAGGACATGCCTGAGGTAAATCTTGTGATGTATTACTAACTGTCTGCTGTACTAATGCTTGACCTTTACCTGGTCTATAGTTGTAATAACTATCACCCATGTTCAACCATAGTGTACCATCTTCAGTTAATACATCACGTACCTTACTGAATACTTCCACCAAGTTATTAATATATTCTTCTGGTGTATCCTCCTTACCTATCTGTGCATCTTCACCACCATAATCACGGAGACCATAGTAAGGTGGAGATGTAACACACATTCGTGGTTGTTCTGCTATACCAACAGTAATCTCTGCACGTAAGGTACCAAGAGTTTCACGACAGTCACCAAATAGTACTGTATCTCTCATACAAATCGCCTGAGTTGTTTAAGTATGTACTTATATGCTGTTACTATATCACCTTCATCTTTACGAAATAGATCCTTATCAAATCGTTCTCTTGATCCTTTCTTCCACAATCTCATATTGTCTGGGCTGAGTTCGTCAGCAAGGAAGAGATCACCATGAGCATCGTAACCAAATTCAAGCTTAAAATCAACGAGATCAATACCACATAGAGTGAAGACAGTTTGAAGGACATTGTTTATTACCAGTGTTTGTTCAATTAAGGGCTTAGTGTCAACCCCCATAAGCCTAACGCGATCAGGAGTGAGTAAAGGATCATTCTTACTATCATCTTTGAGGAAAAATTCTACAATTGGCGGGTTGAATAGCGTGCCTTCCGATAATGTAGTAGTTTTAACCACACTACCAGCAGCTATATTCCTGCATATTACTTCCACTGGTAAGATTGTCAACTTCTTACATAACATCCTAGTCAGTGAAGGTGCGTCAATGTAGTGTGACTTAATACCATTCTTAGCTAGCATCTCAAATAGAAGCGCAGATATAAGACAACATGTTGCACCCTTGTCTTTTATGTAGTCCTCCTTTGCGCCATTTCCCGCAGTTACTCTATCATGAAACTCTATGAGTACCTTATCAGCCTCACCTTCCAGATCATACACACTTTTTACCTTACCCTCCAATATTGGTGGGTGTGATACGATCATCCTGTGTAGTTTATCAGGATTGTTGTTTGGATTTGCTTTGATTTCAGATTTCATTGTATTAGGAATGAAGGTGTTCCATAAACTTGAGGGCACCTGTTTGTAATGATAGAATATACTCACGACTTTCTGCGCGGCACTTGTATTTCCCATGAACCACCATGCAGAGTTACCATCTCAAACTCCTTCATTGCCTTCTCTCTTCTGTTTAATTCCGCTTCACGTCCTGGTTCAGGTGAAATAGAACCATAAGCAGGGCGTGGATCATCACCATCAGGATTATCAATACCAGAAGCATCACAATAATCCCAGATAGCTTGATCTACCTGAGAATAAATGCTATCTAATGTCATCCCAGTGCGTAAGTGATGCGCTATCTCATCGACCTGTTGTTCTGTAAGACAGTGATCAGGATGAAGAGCGTCACAAACAGGGATTCTTGCTTCGATAAGCTCATTGATGTTAATTCTAATTTCATAGTCTCTGTATACTGGCATGGACTTTAATACTAATGTGAACGGGATAGATGGGATTTGAACCCACGACCTCTGCCGTGACAGGGCAGCGTTCTAAACCACTGAACTACTATCCCAGAGGGGGTCTAGAAGACCCCTGAAGGGGTCTATCTGATGTAAAGGTATGAACCTGCCCAATCTGCATTGAAGCAGCATTTCTCATAAGAGGTCTCATCTAATAGGTTGTACCTAACGATGTCTGCTGGTCCTCTCCATGAGGCAGGTTTGAACACATCACCAGTGACTTTATCTATGAACGCATGTACGCAACTATCATCATGGATGATCTTAAAGTACTTGCGACCTGCCTTAACAGAGAACTTAGCTTTGCTGCCTTCTGGCCATCTGCCTTCGTAATCCGCTACGAGACACTTGCACAAGTTCTCTACACGCTCTGCTACAGGGTTGAAGAGGGTTTTGGTCATGGGTCTCCGTTTGTTATGTACCTATTATGGGCTATAATGGGTAAGAAGTCAAGAGGTCTTAACCAGTTTGTAAACTGGCACATGCCCTCAGTCTGATTTGAACAGACAACCTACGCTTTACAAAAGCGTTGCTCTACCGTTGAGCTATGAGGGCTACCAATCGAACTCTTGTTCCTCCTCCCCATCTCCGAACCATACCTCAAAGCACTCCTCATCCTCCTCATCAAAGTGATCTATATCCCATTGTAGCACCTTTCTACCCTCTAATGAGCAGAATGCTACAGTACTGTCACCTTCATTCATACAGAACCCGCGTTTCAACCAATGCGTGAGCTCATGTTCAGGGTATGCTTCTATCATCATATCAAGCAACTCCTCAAACTTATCACGTTCAAGGTGCTTGTATTCTAATGGCTCATAATTTTTATGATCCTGCCATACAGGAGTAACTCCATCTTCAATAAACAGAGTCATCTTTCAAATACCTCAATGTCCTTTGATAGCCACTGGTGAGCATAGTTAACTATCTCCTCCTCAAGGTTCATGGGCTCATTCATAAACTCAATAAGATATCCTGGTTCCTCAAATTCTAACTCATCAAAGTCAATCTTGGCACGTCTTGGGTTACCTTTCTCAATATTAATGTTACCATATCTACAATTCTCCGTGGGTATGAGTATACTACTTGGACTTAATGGCATGAACATAGTAGTTCCTTCGCATTTATGCACCAATCTGCGTAACAATGGGAACTCAGTCGCATCAGGATCAACACCAACACAGAGAGCACTAGCACCATTGGTCAATGATGTGAACCTAGTCATACCAGTCACACGGAAACTAAGGTTAGTACCTGGTTTATAGCGTAAGTACTGTGGATACCTTGCGGTTTCACTCATCCATACACCATCAGGAAACACCAAGCATCTACTATGCATATAGAATCTACTCAAGAACTCCCATGGGAACTCCTTCTCATGCTCACCAAACATTCCTCTGAGCATTTCAAGGTGCTCATCTTTAATATAATGCCTGTACTCCTCAGGATCATCCCCAAAGAATTTAAAACCTGCCGCACATCCCTTATGATATAGTACTGTAAGGTTCTCGAACTGATCCCTAACAGTGTATTCACTCTGCATAATTACCTGTCTATGATTTCAATAAGCCCGTCTTCTATCTGTTGTAACCAAGTTTGCGTGAACTGTTTTACATCAGGCTCCTCATTAGTGAGAAACTCTAGTATTACAGTAGGTTGTTCCGCAGTTATTTGTACCGTATCTGGTTCTGATATCGGAAATGGATAGTGTTGATACACTTTCTTCTTATGATAGTAGATGTCACCCATAGGTACTATTATACTACCACTTTGGCATGGTGTAAAGGCTTCGTGTTTATCAATGAAATGTACCTTCCTACCACATGCAGTCATGTCCTCCAAACCTGAACACGCAACAGTACCACCATCCTCCTGTGATACCAGTCTATTCAGACCAGGAAAACGGAAGTGGGTGTGTGATCCCTTATGATATAGTAATGAATACTTTGCTGGTTTGAGTGAGTCACTCCTCCATGTACTACCAAATGATACAGTTCTGTGGTGTACCTGATATGTCTGACCACACTCACGTATAATCTTCTCATATCCCGCGACCTTACCCTTCTTATTCTTCTTAATATGTGCAGAGATGATGTCATCCTGCGTCTCCAGCATGATTTCCTTAACTGGGTCAGGATCATTACCGAATACTTTCTTGCCTTTACGTGCATCATTGCACGAGAATACACTTACACCAAACTGTGATAAGCTCCTACCAAATGTATACTGAGCAATTCGTGTATCTTGCGTCTCTGCGAGTTGATACATATCACTCCTCTTCGGCTAGTGCTGCGCTTAGTGCCTCAAACTGTTCGTCAAAGTCATCCTCACTGTACACATTAACAACTGTAGTCGCATTAACTACGGGATCTACGTTCTGTATGTTCTTCTTAGCTTGCTTCTCTTTATGCAACATCAGTTCTTCCATAGGAACTGATTGCTCTGTTCCCAATATACCTGACAATACAAGAGTAGTGTCTGCCATGTCACACTCTTCTAATCTTCCTTTCTCTACAGCAGAGTATACTTGTTCAGCAATCTGGAACTGTAATGGTTCTTCGCGCTCTGGTTTCAGAGAATCTAGATCCATGTGTAATGGACCATACCACTCATCATTCTTTAACGTACCATCATTGTACCATACCTCGAACTCGCGAGTCTCTGCATTATAATTTTCGCATTTATATGTTGGTGCTACATCAGCATCCAATCTAAATTGCGGATCAATATCTTCTAAAGACATAATTGAATACCTTAAGTGTTACTTGTTCCCCCTCGGATGTCCCCATCGTTAGAGCCGTGTTGGGAATATCTATGGTTTATTCCCTGAATACCAGTACCAGAGCCACCTCCGCTACCACCAGATGCATTACCACCTCCATTACCAATGTTTCCTCCACCACCGCCAGAGTTGGAGCCACAACCACCGTTGCCTCCTCCACCTCCACCACCGTAGAGTCCACCATTGCTACCACCATGTTTACCTTGACCGCCTGGATATCCAGCACCGCCACCTCCTCCACCACCAAGGGCTTGGGAGAACTGTTGGTTAGTACCAGAACATTGCTGTCCTTTCATACAACCATAGTAGTATGTATTCTGATAGGTGCACTGTGCGTTTTGGCCACCGCCTCCTCCGCCGCCACCACCAGAGATGATGCCAGCATTGTTTAATACGAAGGGTGTACCACCAGAGTATACAGAAGTTTGTCCACCTTGTCCATTCTGTCCACCTCTATTACCACCATTACCACCTCTACCGATAACACGGGCACCTGAACTTAATTGAAAATATACCTTAGAGCTACCTGAAAAACTTCCTAAGTGCACTCTCTGCACTGTTGCATTAATATAGAGATGCCCTTTGATCAAACTACCACCATATCCTAATCCACTGATATGATTGGCTAGATTAAACTCACTCTGTTGGTTGCTTGAAATAGTATGAGCAAATAAGAAATGCTCACCTTCATGTACCTTTCTCCATGTTCCAGAGTGCTTAACATATACTTCTTTGGTATCTCTCCAAGTTCCACCACTCTTTACCTGTACATCTTCAACTGATCTCCATGATCCACTATGCTTTACCTTGGCATGACCACCAAGAACATCAGCAATTGTATCACTATACGGTACTCCCATAATTTAATTACCTCTACTAGTACTTATACCAGATATCACCATCAGATCCTCCAGATGGATTACCAGTTGAAACTGTTCTTGCGCCATATGCATTTTGTGATGATGTACCAAATGTACTTGCAGTAATTGTACCACAACTTACATTCAATCCAGACAATGTGTTACTGCTTGGATTATATACTAGATGACTGTCATCAGTATCTACCCATGGAGTAACATTACCAGTAGAGCTTACAGGAACAAATAATAGTTGACGACTTGCGTTGCTATTGTCCTCATCTATATTAACTGTACTAGCAGTAGCAGCATTACCAGATGTATCCTGATTACCTGCAGTGTTAACGCCTGGTAAGTTAATAGATGCAGTACCATCGAAGGATACTCCACCAATATTTCTTGCAGTCTGCAATGCAGTAGCTGTACCAGCATTTCCTGAACAGTTACCCGTTACATCACCCGTAACGTTACCAGTAACAGCACCAGATATAGCACCATTAACTGTTGTTGCAGTTATAGTAGTTGCAAAGATTTCTTTCCACTTAAGTGATGATGAACCAAGATCATATGTATTGGTAGTAGCTGGATCAACATCAGCATCAATATTAGCAGTGATTGTTAATGTGTCAGTAGCATTATCACCAAGGTTAATGTTACCATTAACATCTAAATTACCATTAAGCGTGGAAGTACCAGCAACTGTTACTGTGCCACCTACATGTAGGTTCTCAACAATTCCAGCACCACCATCTACTTGTAAAGATCCTGACGTGGTAGATGTTGATGTAGTAGTATTAGTAATCTCTAATACACCACCAAATGTTGACTTACCACTGTTTACATTTAATGTACCAGTGGATTGTATGTCAATACCTAATCCATTTAATAGTTGGAAATCACCAGTAGCATCAGAAGCACCACTACCACCAGATATGTTAAGGTTACCAGTGTCACTAAGACCCATCTTAACCCATGCATTCTGGGATGTACTCCAAACCCAACCTAAGTAGGATCCACGAGTAACATTATTCAACCATGCATAGTCACCATTGTTAGCAGCAGTACCAGCAGTAGGTAGTGCAGTTACAACATCAATCTTTTTAGTTCCCTCATTATCTGCAGCTTGACCAGTAATTATAAGGTCTTCGCAATAGATAGATTTGTCTACTGTTAGGTCTTGATTGACCGACAAGTAACCCTTAAATACTGATTCTAAGTTAGTATCATCAACTGTAATCTTATCCCTAATGATAATCTCATCATATACAGGACGTAAGTTTGCAGTCTCACCAACAATGGATAGTGAAGGAGTATCAAGTGATGCTTCCTCACCAGTAACAGCAGATATTCTAGTGTTACCAATGAATAGGTCACCATTTGAGTTAAGTCCAGAGTAGAATGCAATACCTCCATTCTCTTTCTGTGACTGTGCTAATAATGTTTCAGCATCAGTTAGAACTCTATTCTGTACAGATGGTAGACCAGTTGAGTAGTTACCTGGACCAAAACCAACGTATTCAAACGTATGGTTACCTGATCTTAGAATAGATGGACGACGTAATTCTGTTTGAGTACCACCTGTATTATTAACAGGTATCATCCTTGTGTTCTTATCTACCTCATTAGTCTCACCATCTCTAGCTTCAAGTGTGATGAAGTTAGCAACAGCAGAATCATTTGTAGATGTGTTCACGTATGAGTTTCTATTCTCAATGATGAAGTCAGCAATAACCTCCTTGGTTATTGATCTGGCCTTATCTTCATTACTACCATCAGTGGTAGTAACTAAACCAACAGTAGTATTACTTGCAATAGATGTTGCTTCTAATGGATCTTCTGTTGGGTTATCCTTATCCAGTACAGGATAAAGGTTATTAATATTCTGGGAGAATGCAAAATTATTTACATTACTGTTAGTAGGAGCTACACTACCCTTAATGACAGTACAATAGTAGATACCATTCTGTACTGATTTAATCAGTTCTTTCTCAGTCTTAATGTCATAGATGTAATAAACATCACCATATGACTGACCTGTAGGTAC
>CEUA01009001.1_pt1 | contig 10722 bp, 10 predicted proteins | sample 361541 | NCBI WGS metagenome assembly CEUA01 (sample SAMEA2623079, study PRJEB7988) | marine metagenome | isolation source: saline water (ENVO:00002010), including
CCTTATGCCGATGATGTGGGGAGTTTGTGCTTTGGCTTACTTTGCTGGTGACAGTGCAATACCTCTGCCGTTAATTGATGGCACTCCAGATACGGCCGCAGCTATGCCGGCATATTTATCGCAAATATTACCTGCAGGCGTACGAGGCCTTGTCACAGCAGCAGCGCTGGCAGCACTCATGTCCACGTTTGATAGTTATCTACTTTGCTGGAGTTCAATTTTAGTCAATGATATAGTTTTGCCATTGAAGCCATCTTTAAGAGATCGGCAGAAAATCTTACTCACGCGTTTTTCTGTTATTGGCTGCGGTTTGTTTGTATTGGGCTGGGGTTATCTCTATTCTCCGCCAGATACGTTTTTTCGATTTATCGCAATTACTGGCACTATGTATAGCGCGAGTGTTCTTCTTACTACAGCAATGGGACTGTATTGGAAGCGCACGAATACTCCTGGCACCCTGGCTTCTCTATGTATAGCTGGCACACTGCCCCTGGCATCAATTTTTCTAAGCGACACCGGTGTTTTACCAGATCATTTAGAGTGGATTGTCAAAGACAAGTTGGTGGGTATTGTAACCTATGTCGCAAGTTTTTTATTTCTTGTAGTTGGATCATTAGTTACACAAAACTCCCATCCTCCTAAAGCACTGGCACGTGTTTCCAGATAATTGAAAGGGAAATATTTATGACCGGTTGGCAAATATTTTGGACTGGTATCTTGGCAATTTCTGTATTCTTGTTTTTTCTGGTCGAGATCGTAGTAGTTATCGGAGGCATTGGAGACATTCGATCTATGATGCGTTCGTTACGCCAGCAGGCTGATGACCCCTCCTCTAATGAAGAATCCTAAGGAGAAGTCATGCGGGTATTGTTGACGGGTGCAGCAGGTTTTGTTGGTCGTATCGCGTTAGATTTGTTGAACGACCGACACGAAGTTACGGCATTTGATGTTCGTGATGTAACCGATTGGGAGGGAACTTTGGTGGGCGACGTGTTGGACTATGAAAACTTGTTAAAAGCAGTGGAAGGTCATGATGCCATTGTAAATACAATAATGGCCCCGAATGATGCGTATGGTGGAGGTGGATTGGGATTTACGGTTAATGTGAGTGGTATGTACAATATGCTGGAGGCGGCTCGGGAATGCGGAATAAAGCGTTTTGTTCATACTTCAAGTGGGGCAGTACATACCGGTTATCCTGGTCCTCCGTCAACATTTCTACATAGAGATCTCTATCCACTAAAAGCCTCAGGTCCCTATGCTTTATCAAAGGTGTTGCAGGAGGAACTGGCTCGTAATTTTCACGAGCAGCATGATTTATCCATTGCAGCAATACGACCGTGGGGAATTATTGATACCGAGAAGATGGTTACCACTGACGGCTCAGCGATTGATGGATTCTTTTGGGGGGCTATCGATCGACGGGATGTTGCTTCAGCTCTAGTTTGTGCCTTAGAGGCTGAAAATATAGACTATGAGTGTTTCTATGTAATGGCGACTCCGGGAGGTTCTCTTGCCACGGATGTTGCTTATACTGAAATGCGTTTAGGTTGGAAACCCTCAATTACTTTCGATGAAAACCTTTAAGACCCTTTCCTGTTTCTCTATTTGTGAACGCGAAAGGCCGTGATTTAGAGTATGCCTACAGCGCGAGAAGCCTCTTCCATTCCATTTGTTGATTTTGCTCACGATGTTTCCCGACACGTTGTTGTTGATCGTGAGGCGAACCAATATTTGGGACATCCCACAACGGTATTGTTAGAAGACGGGCGAACCATGTGGATTGTTTATCCTAAGGGGCATGGCAGAGGTGCTATTGTCTTAAAACATAGTGGGGATGGAGGCCGGACATGGAGCGAACGTTTACCTGTGCCCGAAACGTGGGCGTCATCGTTAGAAGTTCCTACCATTTATCGCACCGTGGATAATGTTGGTTGTAAACGTTTATTAATGTTTTCGGGTCTTCATCCAATACGCTCAGCGTTAAGTGAAGATGATGGTGCTACTTGGAGCGAATTAGAGCCTATTGGCAAATACGGTGGGATCGTTGCGATGTCCGACCTAATTCGTCTAAAAGATGGACGTTATATGGCGCTTTTCCATGACGATGGACGTTTTTTGAATAGTACAATGCATAAAACGGAGGAATTTGTTGTATACGCAGTTTATTCAAATGATGGCGGCTTAACTTGGGGAGAGCCTACTGAAATTGTTCGTCACGAATCGGCCCATTTATGTGAACCCTGTATTTTGCGTTCACCAGATGGTAATCAATTGTGTATCATTTTGCGAGAGAATAGTCGCAAGTATAATTCAATGGTTATCTTTTCTGATGATGAAGGGACAAATTGGACAAAACCTAAAGAGCTGCCGAGTTTATTGACCGGAGACCGACATCAGTCATTGTATACTAAAGACGGCCGGCTTTTGATCTCTTTTCGCGATATGGGCTGCGATTCCTCAACGTGGGGGGATTGGGTCGGCTGGGTAGGCACTTATGAGGATTTGGTTTGTGGGAACGATGGACAATATAAATTGAGATTTATGATAAATAAGAAAGGGTCTGATTGTGCCTACCCGGCACTTGAACTGTTACCTGACCAAACAATTTTCACCGCCACTTATGGACACTGGACAGAAAATGAAGAGCCTTATGTTGCAGGTATACATTTCAAGATTGACGAGGTAGATTTGTATACGAATAAGAAAGGTTTTTAGTCCGTTATGTCTTTGATTACTATCATAGGCCGAGGTCACGGTGGCACACGAGCTATTTCACATACGCTTTACGCTAGCGGTGTGTTTATGGGTAATTGTCAAAATCGTTCAGGGGACAAGATACCGCCACAAAAATTGTATGATGCTTGTCGTGTAATGGCTAAATATGTGGAGTGGAAGGGAGGGCTAAACTGGGATTTTGATACTTTAAATCATATAGAAATAGATCCAGAATTTGTTGATTTAATAAATGCATATTTGGATGATGTACTGAATGATTCTGCTCAGCAAAAAGGGTGGAAGCTACCGGAAACCACACTTATTTATCCATGGATTAGTAGGATGTTTCCTGATGCCAAATATATACATTGGTTGAGAGATCCGAGAGACTGTATAATCAGCGGTCATAAAACCGATGACCTTTCGGACTTTGGTATTAAATATCCCAGGACGGATGATATCCGTAGGCGTCGAGCCATTTCGTGGAAGTATCAGTACGAATTAATGAAGGCAACGCCTCGCCCCAGCCATTGTATAGATGTGCGATTTGAAGATTTTGTAATGAATCAAGAAGTGACACTTACGAAATTAGAATCCTTTTTGGGAATCCCGTTAGGGCGCATTGTCGTACGGCCTGAATCGGTAGGAAGATGGAAAATAGATAAAGAAAACCACACCTTTGATTTTTTGTCGACGGCAATGACAGAAAGCGGATACGGGATCTGAGACCATTTTCTAATGTGCAACTTAGTTGCTTAAAGATTGTTGCGGACAATTTCTTTTCTAAGAAGATTGTTTTTGTACTAAAGTCTTCAGTTAGGTCGAAAGATACCAAATAAAATTAAATTGGCGTTCGAGACATTGCTGCTCGAATAATACTTGACGGAAACCTATCTCATAGATTTTAGAAAACGAGGGAATTGTGGTAGCTAAATACAAAGCTGCAATCATAGGGCACACCGGGCAGGGTGATTACGGGCACGGTCTCGACCTTGTCTATAAAGATATGTCTGATGTAGTGGTTGTGGCGGTCGCTGACCCAGATCCTTCGGGACTCGAGGCTGCTGTTATTCGCTGTCAAGCTGAACGCGCATATTCAAACTTTAATGAAATGCTCGAAAAAGAAAATATAGATATCGTAAATGTTTGTCCCCGTGCGTTAGTTCACCATGCTGAAATGGTGAAAGCGGTTGCGTCCTCGAGTGCTCGAGCACTGTTCTGTGAAAAGCCGTTGGCTGCAACATTAGCTGAGGCAGATTCAATGTTAGAAGCGTGTCGTGAAGGTGAGGTTCGTGTTGCAGTTGCCCATCGGCGGGCCAACCCATATGAACAATTAGCGAAGCGTTGGGTTGATGAAGGTCGCATAGGCGAGTTACAGGTTTTGCGCGCTCGTGGTAAATGGGACCGACGGGCTGGGGGTGAAGATCTTGCAGTGCTCGGACCTCATATGATGGATAGTATGCGCTATATGGCGGGGGCGGAAGTAAAATGGATCCATGCCCATGTTCAGACGAAAGGGTGTGCAGTTACGGCTGAGGATGCACATAACGGAAATGAGGGGATTGGTTTGACTGCTGGGGACCAAATCGCAGCGTATTACGCTTTTGAAAACGGAGTTACAGGACATTTTGAATCCCTTCCGAATCATGCGTGTACTTCGCGCAATACTCGTCATTTTGGATTTGAAGCTCATGGGACCGAGGGAATTCTATCATTAAGAAATTCTCCGAATGGGGAAATGTATTTCTATAATGACGGATTATTTATTCCCGAAGATGAAGTAGCTTGGGAAAGAATATACATTGATGAGTGGGAAGCTATTCCAATGAACGAACGAACGCATTATTCGAATATTTGTATCGTGAAAGAATTATTAGAAGCCATGGAAGAAGGTAGGGATGTAGTGGAGGCTTCCAGTGGTAAAGACGCGTTGGCCGCACAAGAGATGATAGCCGCGGTGCATGAATCTCAACGTTTAGGCGGTCGTGTGAGCTTGCCGTTGGTAAATAGAGAAAATCCTTATTCTTTCTGGCTTGATTCGGGTGCTACGTAGATGTTAATCGTGGCAGGATATTTTTATTAAAGACAAAGAGCGTGAGTGTTATGAAAAATTACAGAATTGCCATTTTGGGCTGCCGTTCACGGGGTACTGCTGCTGCTAGAGCTTATCATTTTCATCCGAGAACGGAAGTGGTGGGTTTGTGTGATATAGTTTCATCACGAAGAGAGGATCTTGGTCGTGAGATAGGTCTTCCGAATCTTTTTGCTGATGCGGATAAAATGATCCAAGAGGTAGAGCCTGATATCGTAGTGATACCGACGGCACCATACCTGCATGCTCCACTGGCATTGCAGGTATTGGAGCATGCAGTACACATAGATGTAGAGAAACCGATGGGCTTGAACCTTGCCGAAACAGATAGAATGATAAGTAAGGCAGCAGAGAAAAATTCCCGGATTGCCGTTCATCATCAGTGGCGTGTAAGTGCATGGACACAAGCCATATCGGCGGCACTCTCTTCAGGGAAAATCGGGGAACTCCGTCATATTTATGCGAGTGGGAAGGGCTACTACGGCGGATTTGGCTTGATGGAAATCGGAACGCACCTTTTGACAAGTTTAATAAAATTTGGAGGATCAGTTCAGCGGGTAACCGCACATGCGACAGTACGTGGTCGTCCAATTGCTCCCAAAGATGTTTTGCATGCTCCACGCGGCAATGGAATAATTGTCGGTGATTGTGTTTCTGCGTCTCTCCTTTTTGAAAATGGGATAGTAGGAACGCTGCTCCAACATCGTTTTACTAAGAATGATTTGAATGCTCATGTAATAGAATTGTGTGGTACAGAGGGGCGGCTCCTTTGGCATCCTCACGGAGCGTGGCATCTTCCAAATCCGCATCCATTGCCAAAAGATGGGTTAGACTGCTGGAGACCCTTGGATCCACTGTATCCGGATAGCTTCGAATCACTAGATGCAGAGTTTAAATTAGATCAGATGGCGGAGGGAGATTATTGTTTTGTAGAAGAATATGTGCGTGCTCTAGACCAAAACAGAGACCACGAATGTAACGGAATCTCTGGTCGTCATGTTATCGAAATTATTATGGGGATTTTTGAATCAGCTGCATACGGTCAACACGTAGACCTCCCCCAGGTTCAACGCGATCATCCTCTACTTCGATGGCGTGAGGAGGCGGGTTTGAAATTTCCAGATAAAATGCCCTTGAACGACAAAGAGTGGGCGGAAGAAGAGGAACGCAGGCTAAACACATGTTTGATTTGAAATGAAAAACGGATTTTTGTTGTTGATACCCTAAAAAAGATAGAGTCTCATGTTGAAAGCTGTTTTATGGGATAATGATGGAGTTTTGGTTGATACGGAACACCTATATTACCAGGCTTGTCGTGAGGTCTTGTTGCGTTACGAGATTCCGCTTGATGAGGAATCTTTCATCGAATTGTTTCTCCGCAAAAGTGAAGGCCTTATAGCCCTATTGAGTGAACGAGGTTTATCTGAAAATCTTGACATTGCTCAGGATTGGAGGAATCGTCGGTATACCCAATTACTCTCGGAAGGTGTTGCTCCTATCGAGGGAATTAGAGAGACTCTGATATTACTAAAACCTCGAGTCCAAATGGGGATAGTTACTTCATCGAGGAAAACACATTTTGATTTAATTCATTCTCAAACGGGTGTACTAAAATTTTTTGACTTCGTGCTGGCTCGTGAAGATTATGTCGCTTCGAAACCTGACCCAGAGCCTTATCTTCAGGCGATGATTCGGAATGATTTAATGCCAGACGAATGTATTGTTGTTGAAGACTCACCTCGCGGGCTACAAGCTGCTAATGCAGCTGGGTTGCGTTGTGTTGTAATTCCTCGGGGATTGACTTGTGGTCTGAATTTTGAAGGTGCCTGGATGCGGATAAAACGGGCTGTAGATCTAATCCCAATAGTCGAGTCATTGCAGAATAGCTAGAGAAATTAAATGAAACTTAGTACAACTACGTTAGGTTGTCCGGGTTGGAACCTAGATCAGGTAATAGAAAAGTGCAGTGCATTCGGATTCCAAGGTGTAGACTTGCGCGGATTGCAAGGTGAGATCGATGTGACAGTTTTACCTGAGTTTAAAGAGGGTATTTCCAATACTAAAAGAAAATTTGAGGATTTTGGTCTTGAAGTTTCTGGCGTAAGCTCGAGCTTACGAATATGTGTAGACTCGATGTTGAATGAGAATTTAGAGGAGGCCCGGCGGACGATAGAAGTTGTTCGAGCTCTAGGGTGTGATAGAATTCGGGTATTTGGTGGTGGTAACCCTCATATACAGTCTTATGAACAGTTGGCCGATCAAGGCTCCCGTACCATGGAAGAAATATTACGGCTCGATGATGCTTCCGAGATTAAATGGATGTTAGAAACTCACGATGCTTGGATTGATCCGGATTATTGTTCTCTGTTGCTTCAGCGTATAACTAGTCCGGCATTTGGTATACTCTGGGATATTGGTCACACAGCTCGAATGGGAAACGCGCCACACCATGAAACATTCAAAACCATAGGGTGCCGTACTTATTATACGCACGTAAAAGATGCTATTCTGGACCCATCCCATCCACAGGCTATGAAGGACGGTTGGCGCTATGTTGCTCCTGGGAAAGGATCGTTGCGTTTAAAAGAGGCCATAGCCTTATTAAAAGAACACGATTATCAGGGGTGGATAATGCTTGAACATGAAAAAAGATGGCACGAAGACTTAGAAGAACCAGAGGTTTTGTTCCCACAATTTGTTGCTTGGGCGAACCCGTTGATTGGAAAACAATAGATAACCATGAAAATAAATTTTCCTGAGGCAGCCCTCAAGGTCCCGACTATTTTATTGCCTGCCAAAGAGGTTAAATTGGAGAAGTGGTCGGTTATTGCTTGTGATCAATATACGTCTGAACCCGATTATTGGGATGGAGTTTATAGAGATGTTGGCGACGATCCTTCGACGCTTCGTTTGATTTTTCCTGAAGTCTATTTGGAATCTAAAGACCGTAGCAAGGCGGTTAAAGAAATTAATGCCTATATGGAGGAATATTTGGATGGGGGATTACTTCGCAGCCTTCCACCGGGGTTTGTTGCGGTTGATCGCAAACTTGAGAGCGGAAAGAATCGACGAGGACTGATGGTTGCTCTTGACTTAGAGCACTACGATTATCGAGAAGGGGCACGGGAACTTATTCGAACTACAGAGGGGACTGTCTTAGGTCGTTTGCCTCCCCGTATTGAGATTCGCGCAAAAGCACGTATCGAAATACCGCATATTATGGTTCTTATTGATGACCCAGAATTTACTGTGATCGACCCTTTGTTTGAAGAGTGTTCCGAACCTGTCTACGAAGGTCAATTGATGGGTGGAGGAGGCTACGTCAAGGGGTACCATATTGGAGATTCTATTCGAATTGAATCTGTTGTTTCTAATATTATTAAACTAGGAGAAGGCTCGTCAAAAATGTTGTATGCCATGGGGGATGGGAATCACTCTTTTGCTACGGCAAAGGCAGTGTGGGAAAGTCTTAAGGAAAAAACAGAGTGCGAGCAAGATGTGATGGAACACCCTGCTCGTTATGCTCTCGTTGAACTGGTTAATCTCCACGATCGCGGGTTGGATTTTGAGCCAATACATAGAGCTGTATTTGGGATTGACGCAGAATCGTTGATGGATGCTGCCAGAAAGTATTTTTCTAACCAAGAGTTTACCTGGGGATATCAAGCTGCCGAAGAGCAGTATGATGGTGAAGGTCATCGTATTCAATTTTGCAGTGGCGGCCGACGTGGTTGGATTAGAGTAGGCAAGATAAATTCTCAATTAGTTGTTGCAACTTTACAGGCTTTCCTCGATGATTTGATGGAAGGAAATAAGTCGGTAACCGTAGATTATATACATGGCGACGATTCCTTGGAAAAATTAGCAAACAGGGACGGGTGCACAGGTTTTTATCTTCCGAGCATAGAAAAAGCCGACTTTTTCTATGCTATTGACAAAGACGGTCCCCTGCCTAGGAAGACGTTCTCTATGGGTGAGGCCGAAGACAAACGCTACTATGTTGAAGCGCGGGTAATTAGCTCTTGAATGGAGTCACTTTTTTTAACTGTTGTAATCATAGGTCCCGTGATGGCTAATGTAGTCGATGGGCTCATCTACAAATTCTGCTACGGTGGTAAGCCGTTCGTCCTTTAGTAATTCTTCTGAGCCTTTTGCAAATTGGATGGGTTTCCCTGTCTGGTACCAGACAGGGTAATGTATCATTGCAATCATTGGTCTAGGCACATCCTTTTTATTAGGCATACCGCAGTGCCAGAGCCTTATGTCCCGAATGAGAATACTGCCAACGGGTATTTTAGGCTGAAATGGTTGTGATTTCTCTCGTTGGGCTTCGATGACAGCATCAGGAACTTTTATATCCTCTGTGGTTTCACTTCTCGCGGTGTTTAAATGTGTTTGAGGCCACAACTCCGTGCTTCCATTCTCTGGACTCATATCGACCACTGGCACATTTACGACAATAGCGTGTACAGGATGGTAGTTTGGCCAGCTTGGCCATAGATGTCCCATGTCAAAATGAATAGGCTGGTGTTGACTGCCTGGAAGGCAGCAATTACCACTATAAAACGCGTTTTTTACACCATCGCCTAGTAAAACCTGAGTGATGTCGATTACAAAAGGATTTACTAAGACATCGCGAAATAAAAAAGGTTTGAATGGTGGTGGGTCTTGCTGTATGTGACCTTTTCTGAATTGGTAGGGCACGGCATCTAACGAAAGAATTTTCTCGACATCGGCCAACATACGATCTTTGAGAATGGCAATATGACCCGTTTCAATTATGTCATGAAGTACTACGTACCCGTCCTCACGAACTGCACGGATGGCCTTGTTTAAATTGTCGGTCGATAAATGTTTGTCTAATAGTTCGTGCTTACTTATTTGGATTTCATTCATCTAACTCTTTCCCATCCAACTCATACCCTCTCCCCGAACCAAAAAAGAGCGTTCATCCCATAGACCGGGGCGTGTTACCGGCATGACACCACTTTCTACAGCTACGTCGAGGGGATTTGCGCGAGTCTGGAGTGGTAGCGCTACGCGCTCGTGTACTCGTGCAGATTCATAGACACCCATCATAATCTCTGTTGCCGCCCGCCCATGTTCGGCTTTTCCATAGTAGTCTTCGAAGTTGCCTTCTATCCAACGACAAATACCATAAGCTTGGTCAACAAAGGCGTTACCGTAGCCATGCTCTGATTTATCTGTTGGTTCGAAATGTTTCCATCCATTAGTTGATGCGTTCATATAGCGCAATGTATTGTCATTGACAATGATCATACCGTCGTCACCGTAGATATGGGCTCCAACTTCGTAGGTATCATTTAGTTCGTTTTCTATTACACCTTCGATACCGTTAGCGTAACCAATAATCCCCGCACAGCGATCTTCAACGCGATGTCCGAAAACGTAGTGGTCGGTGTGTCGCTCTACTGATCCCATCACCCAATCAACTTTGGGATCGCCAAGAGCGTAAAGTTGAAAGTCGATACAGTGAGTGCCCGTATTCATCATTCCTGCACGGATAGCAGACCAGAGGCGTCGAGGTTGTCCGATTACTCCTTCACCAATCATTTTACGAGCTTCACGCCATGAGGAGTAAAATCGACGTTGGTGCCCGATGGCAAGTTTTACGTCGTTGCGTTGAGCTGCAATAATCATAGCGTCTGCCTCACCCAAGGAAATAGCCATTGGTTTTTCGCAGAGAACGGCTTTAGGTCGACGGGCGCATGCAGCGATACTCATCTCAGCATGTTGAGGATCCCAAGAGCATACACTGACAATATCTAATGTCTCTTTGTCAAGCATTTCTCTATAATCAGCGTATTGCTTTGGCACGTTAAAATCTGATGCGTAACTTGAGGTGGCTTCCGGATGGGAATCAGCGATGGCTACAATCTCAGTATGCTCGC
>CEUA01463357.1_pt1 | contig 10715 bp, 11 predicted proteins | sample 361541 | NCBI WGS metagenome assembly CEUA01 (sample SAMEA2623079, study PRJEB7988) | marine metagenome | isolation source: saline water (ENVO:00002010), including
TGGGATTAATAATTTAGGTGAAATAAACTATCTTCTTAAAACTTTAAGTATCTCTTCTAAACCCTGTCTAGCTTCTTTAAGTATTTGCTTGCTCTGAGTTTGATCGGAGCGAGATTCATCACCTAGTAGTTTTTGCCTTGCTCCGCCTATTGTAAATCCCTCCTCATATAGCAAACTCCTAATTTGCCTGATCATGAGGACGTCTTGATGTTGATAATATCTCCTATTACCGCGTCTTTTAAGAGGTTTGAGCTGAGAAAACTCTTGCTCCCAATACCTTAATACATGAGGCTTTACAGAGCATAAATTGCTTACTTCACCAATTGTAAAATATCTTTTACCTGGTATCTGAGGTAATTCCTTATTATTTGCTGCTTCCAGCATACGACTCCACTCTTGTCTTCAGTTTCTGACCTGGTTTAAATGTGACAACTCTTCTTGCGCTTATGGCGGTATCTACACCTGTTTTAGGATTCCTACCAGGTCTCTCTTTTTTATCCCTTAAATCAAAATTACCAAAACCTGAAATCTTTACTTGTTCAGCTGATGAAAGAGAATCTTTAAGATCCTCATAAAAACAATCTATAAGCTCTCTAGCTTCTCTTTTATTTAAGCCAAGCTCCTCAAAAAGAGATTGAGCTATTTCTGATTTTGTTAAAGTCATAATATAAACTCTTTAAAAAAAAAATCACCTAATTCTAACATCTAATTTATCAATCAACATATCTAGAACTGATTGAATAAAAGCATCGGTTTCAGCATCTGTAAGAGTGCGTGAAGAATCTCTTAAAATCAACCCTAAAGACATGCTTTTTTCATTATAACCAATATTTTTGTCTCTATAAATATCAAATATAACAATTTTTTCTATAAATTTAGCTGAGTTTTTGCGTACAATTTCAATTACATCATTAGTAGATATATTGTTATTAACAATTATTGAAACATCTCTTCTTACATAAGGAAATTTTGAAAAACTTTCATATTGAGGGATCTTCGTTCTCAAAACACTATCAAGATCTAATGTAAATAAAATAACCGGTGAACGGAAGGATAATTTATCTTGTATGAATGGATGAAGCAATCCAAGCCTTCCTATTGTTTTTTTATCTAGGTAAACCCTTGATGATTGACCAGGCCATAATGACGGATAATCTTCTTTCTCGAATCTTAATGTATTAAAATTTTTACTAATATTAAATAATAATTCAATATCGCCTTTAGCATCAAAAAAATCAAAGAGTATATTATCAGAGCTCCATTGCTCAGGACTCCTTAGTCCAGTCATTATCCCTGCAAGAGATTGTTTTTCTTCAATATTAGACCCCTTCTTAACAAACTCTGTACCTATTTCAAAAAACTTAATTCTCTCGTGCTGTCTGCTTAAATTTTGTTTTGCAGCATTAATTAAGCCAGGCCATAAAGAGCGCCTTAATACTGAACAATCACTAGAAATTGGATTAATTAGAAAGATTTGCTCTTCACTTTCACTAATTAAATTATCTATATCTTTATCAATAAAGCTATAAGTAATTAACTCATTGTACCCTTTTGATACAAGGACATCTGAAACATAATCTTTAGTAAGTAATGATTCATCTGAAAATCCTAGCTTCTCAGGAGTATTATTAGCAACAACTGGAATATTTCCATATCCAAATAATCTGGCGACTTCTTCAATTAAGTCTTCTTCAATCAATAAATCAAATCTATAGCTTGGAGGAGTTGCAATAATCCCTTCAGATGTCAATTTAGTATCTATACTTAACAAATTTAGATATTTGCATATCTTTTCCTGATCAATCTTAATTCCCAATAATGATTCTACTCGCTTAGGCCTCAATAAAATATCTTCTCTAATAGGGTAATTCTTATTTTCTGATTTATTAATGATTGGACCGCAACTTGCCCCAGAAATATCTATTAATAGCTTAGATGCCATTTCAATAGCAACCTCTTGTATTGCAAAATCAACACCTCTTTCAAATCTCATAGATGCATCTGTCTGAAGATTATAAGATCTAGCTTTTCCTATTATAGAAGTGGGTGAAAAAAAAGCAGACTCCAAGAAAATACTATCTGTAGTGCTAGAGACAGCAGAATTAGCGCCACCCATAACTCCTGCAATAGCTATAGGTCCTGATTGATCTGCTATTATAAGGGTTCTTGAATCTAGATTAACCTCGGTACCATCAAGAAGATCTATTCTTTCGTTATCATCGGCATTTCTGACAATTATCCGAGAATTGATTTTTTTTAAATCAAAACTATGAAGCGGTTGTCCTATTTCTAACATAACATAGTTAGTAACATCAACTATTGGATTAATTGACCTAAGGCCGTTTCTCCTAAGTCTTTCTTTAAGCCAAATAGGAGAATCCAAGTCATTATTAATATTTTTAACTATCCTACCTATATATTTAGGGCATGACGACTGATCTTGAATTTCTACTGGAAGAACCTCTTCATTACCTAATTCAGATTTTATTAATTTAGGCTTAACAATCTTTTTTCCTAAATTAGCAGCAATTTCTCTAGCAATACCATAGATACTAAAACAATCTCCTCTATTAGGAGTTAAATCAATATCAATAATGGAATCATCACTTTTTAAATAAGAAGAGAGTAGCTCTCCTATCGGTGCATCTTCAGGTAGTTCTAGAATACCGCTTGATTTATCTTCTAAACATAGCTCTTCTGCAGAACAAATCATACCTGAAGACTCAAGGCCTCGAATCTTTGCTTTCTTAATTTTCAAACCATTAGGCAAGTTAGTGCTTATAGGAGCAAAAGCAACTTTCAGTCCAGACCTTATATTTTTAGCTCCGCAAATAACATCATAGAAGTTTTTTCCATCGCTGATAACACATAATGATAACTGGTCTGCATTTGGATGAGCTTTCACTTGATCTACATTAGCAACCAAAACTTTATCAAAAACAGGAGATGCACTTGAAACTGCATCCACTTCCAATCCTAAAATAGTTAGATTATCCGCTAAAGATTTCGGATCATAGCTAAAATCTACCCAATCTTTTAACCATTCAATATTTACTTTCAAAAAAAATCTCTCTTGTTTAAAACTGCTTTAGAAAATTTATATTATTATCAAAAAAAAGACGGAGGTCATCTATACCATATCTAACCATTGCTAGGCGCTCAATGCCTAAACCAAGAGCAAATCCAGTATATATCTCAGGATTAATTCCTACATTATTTAAAACATTAGGATGCACCATCCCGCAGCCTAAAATCTCTAACCATTTTCCTGATTCAGTCATAACATCAACTTCAGCAGAAGGTTCGGTAAATGGAAAATATGAGGGTCTAAATCTCAAATTTACATCTCTTTCAAAAAAATTTGATAAAAATTGATATATAAATGATTTTAAATTAGCAAAATTTATATCTTTATCTAATCTCAAAACTTCTACTTGATTAAACATTGGTGTATGAGTTAAGTCAGAGTCGCACCTATAGACTCTACCAGGTGCAACAAGCTTTATTGGAGCACCATGCTCTTCTAAAGCACGTATCTGAACTGGGGAAGTATGTGTTCTTAACATGTTGTCAGTATCGATATAAAAAGTATCATGCATATTCTTAGCAGGATGATTATCTGAAATATTTAGAGCAGTAAAATTATAATAATCTGTTTCTATTTCTGGTCCTGACATTATTTGGTAACCAGCATGCTCAAAAATTCTATTAATCCTTCTAGTAGTCTTTGTAATTGGGTGAAGAGTTCCTGATCCAGCAGTTCTTCCAGGTAAAGTAACATCTATATCACTCCCCTTAATTTTATCTTCAATTTCTATTTTTTCTAGAATATTTTTTTTAGTTTTTACTAAATTAATTAAAAGGCTTTTTGATTGGTTTATTTTCTCTGCTATTGAACGTTTTTGATCAGCTGGTAATGTTTTTAAATTTTTTAATTCTATTGTAAGTAGTCCTTTTTTACCTAAATATTTAACCCTTACTAATTCTAATTCACTAACACCACTAGCTTCTTCTACATCAAGCTCTGCTTGTTGCAGTAATTGATTTACATCAGTGGGCATAATATTTTAACTATATATTAGAGACTAGGTCGAAAGAGCCTTCTTTGCTGACTCTGCTATGGCTGCGAAAGCTTCTTGATCATGGACTGCAATATCTGCCAAAACTTTACGATCAACCTCAATATCTGCAAGACTTAATCCATTTATTAATTTGCTATATGAAAGCCCATGAACACGAGCAGCTGCATTGATTCTGACAATCCATAGAGATCTAAACAGTCTCTTTTTTACTCGTCTATCACGATAAGCATATTGACCTGCCTTAATTACAGCTTGCTTTGCAACTCGATAAATTTTACTTCTAGCGCCATAATAACCCTTAGCCTCACCAAGGACTTTTTTGTGTCGGGCTTTTGCAATAACGCCTCTTTTAACTCTTGCCATAATCTACTTCCTATACTAGCTATAAGGTAACATTTTTTTAACCGCTTTTATATCAGACTTTGCAACCTGCAAGGTCAAACCTAACTGTCTTTTGCGTTTAGGGCTTTTTTTAGTCAAGATATGGCTTCTAAAAGACTGGCCTCTCTTAAAGCCACTCTTAGCTGTTCTTGAAAATCTCTTTGCTGCCCCTCTACTTGTTTTTATTTTAGGCACTTTTAAGCCTCCTTTTAACCTTATTACCTATGATGCTCCACGTTTTGGAGAAAAAATCATTATCATTTGCCTGCCTTCCATTTCTGGTTGTTGCTCAACAATACCAACCTCAAGCAGGTCTTTCTCTACCCTTCTTAAAAGGTCTAGGCCAATCTGTTGGTGTGCCATCTCTCTACCCCTAAACCTCATTGTTACTTTTGCCTTATCGCCAGAAACTAAAAATTTAATTATATTTTTTAGCTTAACTTGATAATCTCCTTCATCTGTTACTGGTCTAAATTTTATTTCCTTGACTTGAATTTGTTTTTGTTTCCTTTTAGCTACCTGAGCTTTTTTATTCTGCTCAAAAACAAATTTTCCATAATCCATAACTCTACAAACTGGAGGGTCAGAATTTGGTGAAACCTCAACCAAATCTAATCCCGAAGACTGTGCCTGTTCAATAGCCTCATTTAAAGTCATTACACCAACTTGCTCTCCCGACTCACCAATTACTCTGACATTAGATGTTGAAATTTCCTGATTTCGTCTTGCTCGTCTTTCTTGTGCGATTTCTAGCTCCTAAACATAAAAAGAGAATTGTAATCTCCAGTGCTAAATAAAACAATAATTAGTTTATATAAATCCATGAAATATATTCAGAATTTATATATATTAGTTCAAAATTTATTTAAGTCGCAATAAAGCTAACCAGTATCTCAGCGCCATCATCATCATTATCATCATAGACATAGCACCAACCGCCAAATTCGCCTCCATTTGGTCCAAAAAAATAACCAGTGCAATCTCCTGAGCCGTAATTATTTTTCCAAGTAGAAAGTCCTTGTATTTGGTTATTTATGATTGTTGCCGAAATATTAATCGCTCCAGCGCTTATGTTAGAAGCATAATTCCAGTCTGAACTGCCTATAGATTTCTCAGGAAAAACATAATCTAGCAATAAAGAGCCTTGAATAGATTTAGTGTCAAAATTTACTGTGAACATAGCATCACCCTCATAAGATGGCCAATGAGGTATGCTAGATAATGACTCAAGCTTGTTTGGATGCCAAAAAGCTATCGCTTTTACATTATATGTTTGTGATCCAGAAGTTGGCATATCACCTATTCTTGTAAAATCACCAAAAACGCCTGCTACCACATCTTTATCTTTAATGTTGTCAATACAATCATCATCGACCACATTGCATAAATCAAATTGTGGTGTTGAATCATCACCATAATCAATATCAGAAATAAATAAATTAATATATTCGGTTCCTAAAAAATCAGACATAACATCAGTATAAAAACTAAAAGATCTAAAATTCCACTCATAGCTATTTTGTGAAATCAGATCAGTTGATATACCCCAATCAGATTCCCAAAATAGATAGCTATCTAAATCATTACCGACGTCAAAATTAACTGTACCTGCTAATAATGTCTGCTGAAAATCCATACTCATATCTAAATTAGTAGAGCCCTGATCAGGGAGAAATGAATAATCGCGGCTAATAGTGATTGTTCTGCTAGCGTCAGCTGAATAGGACATTTGCATAGAAGCTGCTCCAGTAGATACCCACATTTCTCCTGTCTCAGGATAAGTTCTGTAACTCATAATTCCTGAGATTACATCATAGCTTCCACCGGCAGTTTCTATAGAGGTATTTTTTTCATAGTTATAAATCGCCGCACTAGGTACAATTTGAGTAGGAGGACTACCCCCTCCTCCGCAACCCGAAAGATAATAAAAGAATATAATATAAATTAATTTTTGGTCGTGCATAAATAAGCCTAGAAAAGATAGCTAGTAGATATTTTGAATACATTACTCTTAAAATCAAAAAAATCTATATTTGAGTTATTATCAATATACTCATAACTCAATGTTAAAAATAGTCGATCAGAAATATTTCTAAATACGTCAACATTAAATTGTGATAAATTGGTAACTCTATATGCAGTAGTCAATAAGCTATCAGAAGAATTATATAAATAGATATCAGCATTATTGTATAGCGTTTGCTCAAATGATGCGCCTAATGATAATGACCAAGTATCATTAATTGGTGTATCAACTTGTAAACCTAAATATTGAGTCTCTCCAGAATAGCTAGTAAAGGTATCAAATATTGTGAAATTATCATTTATATCTATTGAACTATAATCATTATTATTTTCTACTAGATATGAATACTGAATAAACCAATCATTTTCTGAAATGCTCTGTAAACCAATAGCAATCATCTTTGAATAGCCAGCATATCGATAATAAGCTATATCTCCATTTGCAGATGCTTGATAATTAAGCTCAGCTGATAAAATAAATTCATCACTAAGGAAAATCTCATCAAAAAGACTAATATCTATCTGATCTAGATATTTTTTATCTGCTAACCATATTTCACTAGACGAAAGATTTATTCTCCATAAATGTGAACTAAGCCAATCTTGATTAAACACCCCTTGTTGTTCAATAAACACTGTATTTGCAGAAATATTATAGTCACTATAATCTGTATAATTTTCTCCAAAAAATGTTCCCCCAATATTAATATTTGAGTTATCAAAACTGAATAAGTTCATGCTTCCAGCTAGAATTATGTCTTTGCTAGTATCGTTTTGATCTGTACCCATCAAGCCATCTGGATCAATTATTCCATCTTGGCTGCTTAAGCCAAGTTCAACAAAAAAATAGTTACCACCTTGATCATTATATGAAGGTTTATAGTTATACGAACTATCATTCTCTATCTCTAATAATGAATTATTTGCTAATTCATTAGCCTCCATATCATCTATCTGAATCGCTAGTTGTTCTAATGTATCTATAGCTATATCAACTTCACCATTTCTAAGAGCAATCATAGAAATATAATACTTAGCGACATATGAATAATCAGAATCATTAAGCAGAATAAAATAATTGAAGGCTTCTGAATCTTGATCTAGCGCATAAAGAGTTAGGCCAAGTGAATATATTAAATCTATATCATTAGGCTGTCCTTCATAAAGCTGCTCAAACTCATTGAGTGCTGATGCATAATCTTCAGCCATAAAAAAATTTACAGCTGAATCATAATCAGCAGCATAGCTATCATCAATTAAAAAAAAGAAAAATATACCTAGGAAAAGATTTTTGTTTAATGTGAATTTCATCAAATATTTTGATTAAAAAAAACCACCCAATTAATAACATGGGTGGTTTTAATCTAGTATTAGAAAAGCAGGCCTTAACTCGACTTATTTCGAGGCTGTCTAGTATTTCTACTTTTATTATTTCTTTTTCCTTTTGCAGATTTTCTTGCTTGCTTCTTTGCATTAGCTTTCAAAGAAGCCTGAAGGTCTGCATTAGAGTCTACAATATCTTTAATTGTAGCCCTTTGCTGAGACTGAAGAGCTGTAAGCTGGTCGCGAAGTGATTGAGTATCTTCTTTTGTAGCTCCACCTTTACGTGCATTTTTAATATCAGTCAATATAGATGCCATGGAAGTTTTATTTGATTCCAATGAAGAAGATTGAGATGAAGTAGCAGCTGCTAATATTTGATCCATAGTCTTCTTAGCTTTGACGCCTTTTGCAGCTCTACCAGCTGCTTGCGCAGTTCTTTTTTCACTTGCGATGGTGCTTTGAAGATTAGTATCATTTTTTATAGCACTTCTTAAGCCCTTATCTAATTCGCGTTGCTTAGCTCTAAGAGATTTTGCAGAAGCTTGAGCAGCGGTGTTATCTCCAGCATCTTTATAGGCCTTAATATCTGCCTTTAATTGAGTAACCTCTGCTCTTTTTGATTCAAGAGCAGCCTTAGTAGCGGCATCAACATTATTAATAACAGTATTGAAAACTTTAACATGTGCTTTTGGCAAAGAAAGTCTTGCTTCAGCAGCATTTAAAGAAAAAATACAAAAAATTAATATAAAACCCGTTATTTTATTGTTCATAGTAAATTCCCCACTATTAAAATTTTAAAATATTTTTAAAAAACAATAACTTAAAAAAAAATTCATTATAAGCTATTTTAGCATTTCTATATATAAAACGGGAGATTTCATTTTAGGTTGACAGTATTAAATGATTAATTTGGAATATTTATTGACTCTATAACATCCATATATGCTGAATGTATTCTTTGGTCTTGCTTCATTAGCTGTAAAACTGGGGCAATTTTAGAATGATCACTAACTATAAAAAAAGCTGTATTGTTATATTCATAATGAGATTTTAAAATAATATTATAATCATTAGCGACTTCTTCTGCTTCTATTTTTTCAGAAAACTTAACTATAATCTCACCAGTAACAATAACTACGTTGCCTCTATCAAGATTTATTGCTAAACGGTAATTAGATAAAACATTATTAGATAAAGCCTCTGAAGCTTCATTATTAATAGATAAGTGGAATGATCCATAATCCATAGACCAAGATTCATCATTATCTAAGTCAGACTCTTCTTCCTCTTGATGTTGATGACTATCCATATTAACAATTGAAAAAACGCTACTATTAGTGATCAGTTGATAGGAGTTTGATTCTGAATTAATTATAGGTCCAGCAGCCTGAGATTTAATTAAATCTTCACTACAAGGTTCAAGACACTCTAGAGAAACTACACAGTAAGAATAAAAGAAAAAAATAAAAATGAATAAAGTAACGATAGCTCGTCTTAAAAAATTTTTATCAATGGCCATAAAATTTAACTCCGCATGAATTTAAAGTACCTATATTTCCATTAAGAGAATCTATAACTTTACACTTCCAGGTACCAACGACATTTTCACCATAAAAAGCATTACTTGCAATTCTAAAATCATTAAAATCATTTTCATCATAAAAAGAATTCCTTATTGTAAACATCACAGAGCGGGTGCCAGAAGGAGAAATTAACTCTATGCCCAGCTCCCCAATAGATGGATGTGTAATACCTACTGTCAATTCAACAGACTCAATAACTAAATTATCAGTCATCATAATATCTATAGCCGCTCCAGTGACAGAATTATCAGGGATCGAAATTCCCATAGTTTGGTTAGTCTTATTTGTATAATCATAATTACCAAGACTACCAGAAACATAGTTTTTAGCAGCTACTACTGCTGCATAAGCATCAATCCTACCGAAGCCATACCAATTATGGAATTTATAGCCTGCTCCGTTGATTAGCCATGCTGGCTCGGCAATGTAACTTTGACCATCAATTTCAACAATATTATCAGAAATACTAGGGTCAATCTGAACAGATGTTGTAGCTAATATATGCTTAACATCTCTCCATGTAAGACTTGAATTTACCTCTAAGATCAACGCTATTGCTCCAGACAACACAGGAGCAGATGATGAGGTGCCATTAAATGTTGAGGTATAATTACAATTAGAATTTTCGGGGGCCTGAAAAGCATTTTTCTGAATTCTTGTTGTATAGCCTCGGTCGCAACCTGACTGATCAGTTGTTAACATTGCTGGTCCATAATTTTGGGAAAATGGTCTATAATCAGGATGATTACCAGATTGTCCTCCAGGTGCAGTAACCCAATTAGCCGAGCCAGCTGTAGAGTAAGTAGATTTAACGCCTAGAGCATTTGAAGCTGCCACAACAATATAATATGGAAGAGAATTATGGGGATCCATAGCAGTATTTCTACAGCTTATATTTAACTGCCTGCAACTAGGTGACGGATCATTTTCATTTTCAAGTCTAAATCCATTTCCAGCTGATTTTACATAAATTGAACCTAAGCCATTTCTTAAATTATTCACTCCATTAATTAGGGCATCTTCAACCTGCGTGTATGGTCTTGTATCAACTTCTAGTCTTGGGCCATAACTTAAATTAAAAATATCTACATCATTCGCATAATCAGCTCCGCCTAAAGCGGCTACTTGATTAGACATTGCCTGGCTCATTAAGAAATTAAACCCTCTTAAAGAAGCTTTTGGAGCAATACCACGAGCACCTTTATTGTTCCACCCTACGGATGCAGCTAGTCCTGCAACGCTTGTCCCATGGTCTCCGTCGGTTCTCGAAGATGTAGGATCAGGTGTCTCATCAACAAAATTAAATGACTTCCCGATAGCT
>CEUA01121016.1_pt1 | contig 10707 bp, 3 predicted proteins | sample 361541 | NCBI WGS metagenome assembly CEUA01 (sample SAMEA2623079, study PRJEB7988) | marine metagenome | isolation source: saline water (ENVO:00002010), including
CCCAATATTAATAAAGAATCTTGTATGTCCAATTTCAGCATGCCCTGGCCTTTGTGTTTTTTTATTTCTTTTTTCATTTCGATTAATATTAGTGTTCTTGCTATTAGCAGTAACATTTAAGTCAGGAGCATTTTTATAAAACGATAAGAATCTGTTGAATTCTACAGATATAAATTGTTCTATTAACTGTTCTTTATTTAGATGGGATAATTTTTCTTCTATTGTTGGTAAGTATTTGCCTATTTGTTGATTTATTTTAGTTCCAACAACCTTGTCCACTAGTCTCATTAATTGTATTTGACAAATTTCATCTCCATTAGGGACTTTCTGTAGTGTTAGATCACGCTTGATCATTCTTTGAATGTCTTTTAGTTTTTTTCCTTCACGACTATGGGCTATGATGATTGAAATTCCTTTTTTTCCTGCTCTCCCTGTTCTGCCTGACCTGTGAACATAGACTTCATTATCATCAGGTAGATTATAATTAATTACATGTGTTAGATCATTAATATCAATCCCTCTTGCCGCGACATCAGTAGCAATTAGCATTTGTAATTTTTTCTGTCTAAATCTTCGCATGACATGGTCTCTTTGTGCTTGTGATAACTCTCCATGAATTGCATCTGCATCATAACCATCTTGCATTAATTTATCTGCTATATTAGCAGTTTCTCTTCTGGTACGACAGAAAACGATACCATAAATATCAGGGTTTACATCGCAAATCCTCCTTAAAGCGTTATATTTTTCTTTTGCATTTACCATGTAATAGTGATGATCAACATTTTTAGCCCCCTCATTTCTGCTTGCAACCTCAATAGTTTTAGGTTGATACATATAGTTTTTGCTTATCCTCATAACTTCTTTTGGCATTGTTGCTGAGAATAAAAGAGTTTGTTTTTTTTCAGGAGTTTCTGCTAGAATAGTATCCAAATCATCTTTAAACCCCATATTTAGCATCTCATCAGCCTCATCTAAAACAACAAATTCTATATTTTGTAATTTTAAAGCTTTTCTTTTGATTAGATCTATAACCCTTCCAGGAGTTCCTACAATAATTTGCGTCCCATTTTTTAAGGATTTTATTTGAGGAACAATACTTGCTCCTCCATATACAGCAGTTACTTTTAATCCATTAGTATATTTTGCATAAGATTGCATGTCTTTTGAAATCTGGAGACATAGTTCTCTAGTAGGGCAAAGAATAATTGTTTGTGGTAATTTGCTTTCAATGTTAATTTTGTGTAATACTGGAAGCCCAAAAGCGGCAGTTTTTCCAGTGCCTGTTTGAGCAAGTGCAATAAGATCAGTTTCATTTTCTAATAAATATGGAATTGCTTCTTGCTGGATTGGAGTGAGTTTCTCAAAACTTAAATCGGATATAGCTTGTTGAATTTTATTATTTAGTCCTGTTTCAGAGAATTTCATAGTATGAATTTTTCGCAAAAATACTCTTATCTAGCAGAATGGGGTGCTAATTATAAATTTTATGTAAAATCAAGTTTTAAAGGCAATTTAAAAATAGTCATATTTTTTTTTAGATTTACTACAAATTGTATTTTTGTAATCTAATTTTTATTTATAAAATGAGTAGACAGAATTTTACCAATAGACATGTTGGCCCAAGAGATAATGATATTTCTAAGATGCTAGAGGTTGTCAATGCATCATCAATTAAAGAGTTAATTGATGAGACAATTCCTCAGAAGATACACTTAGATCATGAAATGAATTTGCCAGACGCTTTCTCTGAGATTAAGTTTATTGAGCATATGAAGGAAATTGCTCGTAAGAATAAAAATTACCGATCTTATATTGGTATGGGTTATTTTAACACCATTTTACCAGGGGTGATCCAAAGAAATATTTTAGAAAACCCAGGATGGTATACAGCCTACACCCCCTATCAAGCAGAAATTGCTCAAGGCAGATTAGAGGCATTGTTAAATTTTCAAACTATGGTGATGGATCTAACAGCAATGGAACTTGCTAATGCATCATTACTTGACGAAGGAACAGCTGCAGCTGAAGCAATGGCAATGTTATTTAGCTCTAGAAGTAGGATTCAGAAAAAAGAAAATGTTGTAAAGTTTTTTGTTTCTGATTTGTGTTATCCTCAGTCAATAGAGATAATAAAAACTAGAGCTATTCCATTAGGTGTTGAGTTAATTATTGGGGATTTTGATGACATAAATTTAGATCATTCTTTCTTTGGCTGTATCTTACAGTATCCTGCAAAACATGGTTTAGTAATTGATTACTCGCATTTTGTCAAATTAGCAAAACAAAATGAAATTGGAGTAGTTGTTGCAGCAGATTTATTAAGCTTAACTTTTTTAACTCCTCCTGGTGAGTGGGGGGCTGATGTGGTTGTAGGAACTACTCAAAGATTTGGAATTCCAATGGGTTATGGGGGTCCACATGCCGCATATTTTGCTACACATAGTAAGTATAAAAGGCGTATCCCTGGCCGTATAATTGGGGTTTCAGAAGATGCTGATGGGAATGCAGCTTTAAGAATGGCCTTACAAACAAGAGAGCAGCATATTAAAAGAGAAAATGCAACTTCAAACATATGTACCGCTCAGGTTTTGTTGGCAGTAATGGCTGGAATGTATGCGGTTTATCATGGGAAGGAAGGATTGAGGAATATGAGTAAAAAGATTCATTCATTAACCGCAGCCTTGTCAGAAGGCTTAACTCAATTAGGTTATCATCAATTAAATAGTGTTTATTTCGATACCTTGCAAATAGCCGTGGGAAATGTTTCGATGCAGAATATCAAGACTTATGCTGAGGATGCTAAAATCAATTTTAATTATATTGATAGCACAACTTTATCTATTAGTATTGATGAGAAAGATGATTTACATAACATTAATGATATTTTAGAAATTTTTGCAAAAAGCTGTAATCATTCTGACTCTACAGATTTAATTAATGAAGTGTTGAGCGGAGATTATACTCAGGCAACCGCTCGTATTCCAGAGGAATTATATAGAGAATCTCATTTTATGGAACATGAGGTTTTTAATAAATATCATTCTGAAACAGACATGATGCGGTATATTAAAAGTTTAGAAAATAAAGATTTATCGCTAACTCACTCTATGATACCGTTAGGATCTTGTACTATGAAATTGAATGCAGCCTCAGAATTGTTTCCTTTAAGTTGGTCTGAGTTTGGTAATTTACATCCTTTTGCTCCATTCCATCAAGCACGAGGATATCACATTATGTTCCATGAGCTTGAAGAGATGCTTTGCGAAATTACAGGTTTTGCTGCTATGAGTTTACAGCCCAATTCTGGAGCACAAGGAGAATTTGCAGGACTCATGGTTATAAGAGCCTATCATCAAAGTAGAGGTCATGACTATAGAGATGTTTGTTTAATTCCATCTTCAGCACACGGGACTAATCCTGCTTCTGCTGTAATGGCAGGAATGCGAGTTGTAGTAACTCCTTGTGATGAGAATGGAAATATTGATGTTGTTGCGTTAAGAGAAAAAGCATTGGAGTATGCTGAGAATCTTGCTTGTCTAATGATTACATATCCATCTACACATGGGGTTTACGAAGACGCAATTATAGAAATTACACAAATTATACACGAAAGAGGTGGTCAGGTTTATATGGATGGAGCTAATATGAATGCTCAGGTTGGCATTACAAACCCTGCGATCATTGGGGCGGATGTTTGTCATTTAAACTTACACAAAACTTTCGCCATTCCTCATGGAGGGGGAGGCCCTGGAATGGGTCCAATAGGAGTTGTTGAGCATTTAAAACCTTTTTTGCCCAATAATCCGTTAGTAAAGGTTGGAGGTGAAAACGGCATGTCTATTTCTTCCGCCCCTTGGGGCAGCGCATTAGCATTAACAATTTCTTATGCCTATATAAAGATGTTGTCATCTAAAGGATTAAGGTTTTCAACTGAAATTGCGATCTTAAATGCAAACTATATTAAAGATAGGCTGTCTAAGCATTTTGAAATACTCTATACTGGAGATAATGACAGAGTAGCACATGAGATGATTGTAGATTTTAGAATGTTTAAAAAGTATGGTATTGAGGTGGTTGATATTGCTAAAAGATTAATGGATTATGGGTTTCATGCCCCAACTGTATCTTTTCCAGTTGTAGGCACTTTAATGATTGAGCCCACAGAGAGCGAGAGTAAACTTGAATTGGATAGGTTTTGTGAAGCAATGATTTCAATTAAATTAGAAATTGATGAGGTTATAACCGGGAAGTTTAATATAGAAGAAAGTGTTTTAAGGAATGCGCCACATACAATGGGGCTAGTAGTAAATGATCACTGGAATTTTGTATATTCAAGAGAGAAAGCTGTTTATCCTTTAGTATGGATAAAAGATAATAAGTTTTGGCCTTCAGTTAGGAGAGTGAATGGCGCTTATGGGGATAGAAATTTAATATGTTCATGTGCTCCGGTTTCTGAATATATATAGCGCAAAAACTTTGCCGTTTTCTGTTTTGCTATTTGTCTTACTTCCCTTATATTTGCGATTCATAAAAAATAACTAAATAATAAAAAAATGAAAAAACTTTTACTTTCAGCCTGTGCATTACTAGTTGTAACAATAGTTTTTGGGCAATCAAAAATGTTTACTTCAAACCAAAAGACTTTGGTCAGAGATGTTGTAAATAGTCCCGTAAAGAATTCTATTGTTAATTCTGTAAAATCTGCTGCACCGACACCTATTTGGTCGGATAACTTTGATGATCCTACTAATTGGGTTATAGATCATGATCCAAATGCATGTTCTTTAGATTGGCAGATTGGTATAAACTCATGCCAAGGGTCTTATCCAATTAATGATATTGTGTCTACTACCGCTAATAACGGATGGGCAATGATAGATTCAGATTTCTATGGTGGTGCAACTGGAGGTACTGAAGTTGAAGATTGTTGGCTTACAACAGCAAACCCTATTGATTTGAATGGATATCCAAATGTAGTTTTAGAATTTGAAACTCAGTATAGAAGTTATAATAGTGAGCAAACATATATTGTTGTTGGAGTAGGTGACGGGACAGGTAATGTCACGTGGCCTGATTTAGACCCGACAACTATTATTACTGGAATGTCTAATGTTTTCAAACCATTTGAATTTGTTAGTGGTGATCAAACAACTAATCCTGAATTAGTTACAGTTGATATTTCTTCTGCATTAGTTGGATTGGCTCCACAAGAGTTAGCAGATATCTATATACGTTTTCATTGGACTGGCACTTGGGGTTACGCATGGTTTGTGGATGATGTTTCTATATCAAAAACACCAGATAATAAAATTAGAATGAGTAATGAAGTTGTAGGTGGTTTTTGGATAGACTATGCAAATTATACTGGCAGTGGATTAAATGATATATATGGTTTGGATTATTCTGTTACACCCTTAACACAATTAGCAAATCATCCCTATGTGTTTGAAGCGCTTGTAAAAAATCAGGGGCTATCACAGCAACACGCAGTGTTAAAGTATGACGTTACTGGTGCAGGTACGGCTTCTGGGACTTCTTCAGTAGTTGTATTAGAATCTCAGGAAGACTCTGCTTTTACTACTACTCCGTTTTCTCCATCATCTGTGGGGAATTATTCTGTTGATATTTTTGCTGAAGGGGACTCTGCTGGAGCAGGAATTACGATGGTTTCTTCTGATATAGTTACGAAGAATATAGAAATCACAAATTATATTTACGGTAAAGATCTTGGAGTTGCTAATTCTGGTCAATATCAACTTGGTGGAACAGAGGATCAAAATCATTTTACTACAAGATATGAGATGTATGCTAATGAGCAATTATATGCAATAAGAGCATATATTGGAGCAGATTCTGATATTGGGGCAGAAGTCAAAGCTATTATTTATGAGTTAGATTCAACTGCTGCTGATGGTCTTATCTTTCTTGATGAATCTGATAATTATACGATAGCAGCAGGGGATTTAGGCAACTGGGTTGATATACCTTTCTTAAATCCTATATCTTTAATTGATGGCTATGCATATGAATGTGGAATAGTTGGATATAATCACCCTAGTCTATCTTCTTATTTAGGAACCTCGGGAAGTTCATTATACAATGGAGAGCATAGTGTGTTTGATGAGCTTGGTTTAAGCACCCAGTCAGCAGGAACTCCAACATGGTATTATACTACCTCCACTCCTATGGCTCGTATGAATTTTGATCCTTCATTAATTAGTGAAGTTTCTGATGTTAGACAAATGGACTTTAATGTATTCCCTAATCCAACAAATGGATTAATTAATATTGAGTTAGAAAGCGCTAAAAAATATATGGTAAGTATATATAATGTTTTAGGCCAAGTTGTTCTTGCAAAATCTGTTAATACCAGAACGGTAATTGATTTATCAATTTTAGAAAAAGGAGTTTATACAATTGAAGCAAAGGGGAATGATGTTTTATATACTGAAAAGATTATACTTGAATAAGATTTAAGTTTCTTAAGATTTAGAAAAGAGCCTGGTTTTTCCAGGCTTTTTTTATACATTTACAGAATTAAATTTAAAAATTATAAAATGAAGAAAATTTACATGTCAATTTGTGCTTTAGCAATTTCTTTTGGTGCTTTCGCGCAATCATCTTTAGAAACTTTTACAGTTGCTAAAGGCAAGAAATCTCAAAAGAATATTTTAATGAATGCAGAAAAGTCACCTCCTTTTTGGTCGGAAGATTTCACAGATGGAATTCCCGCAGGATGGTCAAACTCCAATGTGCCATGGGTTTATAGAGGGCCATCAACCTCCCCTAATCAGAGTACAGGAAGTCAAGGTGCTTATGCAAGTAATGGGACTCCTATTGCCTCATCAACAGCTGCTAATGGATTTATTATATTCGATTCTGATTATTATGATAATGGGGGCACTGCAGGTAACTTTGGTTTCGGGATGTATCCAACACCTCATAATGGAGAGCTCATGACTGATATGATAGATATGTCAACTTATTCTGATGTACTTCTAACTTTTAATTCTTATTACAGAACATTTGCAGGCCAAGCTTTTGTTGATTTTTATGTTGGAGGTGTATTTGTAGAAAGAGTTCAAGTGCATGCAAATATTGCTGTAAATGATGCTACTTTTACTGATGAGGTTGCTTTAGTAAGAGTTCCTTTTACGATTGTCGGGAATGCTAATGTTCAAATGAGTTTTGTGTTTGAAGGATCTACTAATACAGTAGGAAGCCCACCGATGCCTGGATATTACTTTTGGCAAATAGATGATATTGCTTTATATGAAACCCCACTAAATCTTATTGAGATTGAAGATGTAGTTGTTGGTGGTTTTTGGATAGATTATGCAAATTATTCTGGATTTGGGCAGAATGGAATAGTTGGCTTAGACTATACCGTAACACCTACTTCACAGTTAGCAAATCATCCTTATGTTATTGAAGGAATATTAAGAAATTCAGGATCTGCCGATCAAATTTCCATGTTAAAGTATGAAGTATATGGGGGTGGGTCTTACTCAGGGTCTTCTTCACCAACTTCTGTTCTAGCTTATTCGTCTACAAATACTGTTGATTCTGTTGTTGTAGGAGCATCTCCTTCTTTATCTCCTACAGTAGGGCTATATGGTTTGTCAATTTGGGGTGAATCAGACTCAGCGGGTGTGACTACAAGTGTCTCTGACACAACATACAAGATGATTGAGATTACAGATTATATTTATGGAAAGGATTTAGGAGATGCAAATCCTGGCTCTTATATTCTAGGAGGTATAGAAGATCAAAACCATATTACAACAAGATTTGAAATGTATGCTGATGAGCAATTGTATGCTTTGAGAGCTTATATTTCTGAGGATTCTGATGTTGGAGCAGAGGTGAAGGCAATCATTTATGAATTAGACACAACAGCTGCTAATGGAGTGCTTTTCCTTGCAGAGTCGGATAATTATATTCTGCAACCACAAGATCTAGGAAATTGGATTGACATTCCTTTTGTAGCCCCTATGTCGCTGTTTAATGGTTATGCTTATGAATTTGGTATTGTTGGGTTTAATCATCCTAATCTTGAATCGTATATAGGAACAGCTGGAAAATCATTATATAATGGGGAGCATAGCTTGTTTGATGAACTTGGTTTAAGCGCCCAGTCAGCAGGAACTCCTACATGGTACTATATTACATCATCTCCTATGGTTCGTATGAATTTTGATCCATCTTTAATTGCGTCATCATTAGACATTAATAATGAAATATTTCATGTATATCCAAACCCTTCAAATGGCAAGTTTACAATTTCATTAGATAAAAATGCAAGATATGATGTGGTTGTCAACAATGTATTAGGACAAACAATCTTTACCGGATTTGTTAGTGAAATGAATACAGCGCTTGATTTGTCAAATTTTGGAAAAGGTATTTATACGATTGAATTACGAAATCAAGATAAAATATTTACTGATCAGGTAATTATTGAGTAGTTTTTTTATAATATTCATAAAATACATAACCTCATTAATTTTAATGGGGTTATGTATTTTATAGTCTTATTTTCTTTAATCGATAGTTTAGCATAGGAACTTAATTTTTCTGTATTATATTTTATATTAAATCATTTGTTTGCTGGTAAAAACGCATTCTTTTTTGTAAATTAGCATCTTTAAATAACATATTTATCGTACATACTTAATTTAATTAAAACTAAATAATGAAAAAACATTTTCTTTTTATTTTAACTCTATTTTTAAGTGCTTTTTTTGTTTCGGCACAAAATTTAACCACAAAATATTCTGTTACAGAGAGGAATTGTGGAACTATGCAGCATTTAGATTATCAAAAGCAGTTAGATAATTATTTAGAAGCTCGAATGCTTAAAAATGAAATGAAGATAAAGAATTGGATAAAGACACAATCTGCACAAAAATCTAACTCTATTATAACTATACCTGTTGTTGTGCATGTTGTTTATTATAATAATACAGAGAATATAAGTACAGCACAGGTTGAATCACAGATTGCTATATTAAATGAGGACTTTAGAAGATTGAATGCTGATGCTTCAAATACTCCTGCTGGATTTCAGTCAGTAGCTGTTGATTGTGAGATTGAATTTTGTCTCGCTACAACTGATCCAAATGGAAATAATACGACAGGTATCACAAGAACTTCAACTGGACAATCTTCATTTAGCACAAATGATGGGGTTAAATATTCATCATCTGGCGGTATTGATGCTTGGAATACAACAGAGTATTTAAATATTTGGGTTTGTGATTTGTCAGGAGGGTTATTAGGTTATGCGCAATTCCCTGGTGGTACTGCTAGTTCAGATGGTGTAGTTTGCGACTATGCTTATTTTGGCAATGTAGGCACTGCAACAGCACCATTTAATTTAGGTAGAACAGCAACTCATGAGGTTGGTCATTGGCTAAACCTTAGACATATTTGGGGGGATTCTTATTGTGGTAATGATTATTGTAATGATACCCCAGAACATGCAGGGTCAAATAATGGTTGCCCTAATTATCCTTCTACTTCTAATTGCGCAGGTAATGGAGCATATGGGGATATGTATATGAATTATATGGATTATACTGATGACGCATGCATGAATATGTTCTCTCAGGATCAGAAGACCAGAATGCTAGCCGCTATAAATACATCAAGACAAGGGCTGCTTAATAGTGGGGGATGTCAAGCTAACGGAAGTGGATGTACAGATCCTCTTGCTGACAATTATGATGCTAATGCGACGGTAGATGACGGGTCTTGTTTGTATACAATTTATGGCTGTATGAATCTTACAGCAGATAATTATGATCCTAATGCGACAGTAGATGATGGTTCTTGTATTTGTAATTATGATTGGGTAACCATTACTCTAATTGATAGCTATGGAGATGGATGGAATGCCAATTCTGTAACTATTAATGGTATAGATTATGCACTGCCTGATGTTAATGGTGATTATACTACCACAACTGAATGGACTACTTATCCAGGAGGTGCACTTGGCACATTTGATGCATGTCTTGATTTGTCAGGCTGTATTGATGTTGTTTATAATGGAACAGGGGCTTATACAGAGGAGAATGGCTGGACTATAACCGATGGGGCGGGTAATGTTTTACATTCAGGTACAGAAGGGGTTGCTTCTGGCCCTAATTTTGGAAATGGCTGTGTTATATATGGTTGTACAGACCCTGCATATATTGAGTATGACGCTTTCGCAACAGTAGATGATGGTTCTTGTAGTATATTAATTGTTACTGGCTGTACAGACCTAACCGCTATTAATTATGATGCAACAGCAAATACAGATGATGGTTCATGTCTCTATCCAATATCTGGTTGTACAGATCCACTAGCTCCTAATTATGATCCTTTGGCTACTATTGATGATGGTTCTTGTTGTTATGATCAGTTAGTTATTGAGATAACTGTTGATGATTATCCCGAAGAGACATCATGGCAACTTATTCATACATCAGGTACTGTAATAGCTAGTATTACTGCTGGAGATTTAACATCTCAACCTCAACCTTATACTTGGAATGTGTGTGTAGATGCTTCAGAGTGCTATTATTTTACAATTTCTGATACTTATGGCGATGGTATTTGTTGTACTGAAGGTAATGGTACTTATAGTATTTCATATAATGGAAATATTGTTGCTTCAGGAGGTGAGTTTAATTTTTCTGATAGGGTTTCACTTGG
>CEUA01463356.1_pt1 | contig 10701 bp, 10 predicted proteins | sample 361541 | NCBI WGS metagenome assembly CEUA01 (sample SAMEA2623079, study PRJEB7988) | marine metagenome | isolation source: saline water (ENVO:00002010), including
ATTTTATCTTTTTTATTTAAACTAAAATTTTTTAGATCATTAAGAACTATTTCAATGGAAGGAAGGAAATGTGCGATTCTATTGAAGCAATTAACAATAAGAGAGATACTAGGCAAAACTCTAAGACCAGCTAGTAAAAAAACACTTATAGTAGGTAAATATGTTCTTAAATCATAATTGTTCGAACTAAGAAAAAAAATAGTAATAATTGCAAATGTTACTAAAAAAAATTCAAATACATATCTTGGACTATCATTAATGATCAATGATTTTGCTTGTTTATCCGCAGCAATATTTGCGTAATTTAGTAATTTATCTCTAAAAAAATTATCTTTAGATAAAAACTTTATTTCTTTAGAACCTCTCAAACCTGCGTCTGCATTTTTAAAAATTCCTTTGATTGCATCAATTCTTATTTCTCCCAGCTTGAAATTTATTGGCTTTAGAATCATTTCATAAATCAGAAAAATTGGTAAAATTACTAAAAAGATGAATATCAATATTTTATAATCAAAATTGATTAAAAATATGAAGATAAATACCATGATTATAATTTCACTTATTGCTCTTAGTGCTAATTCTACTGATGTTAATGTATGGGAACATAATTCTCTAATATTTCTAATATAAACAGTTACATTTCTCTGAATATACTTTTCATAGTCCATTTCTTGGTAAGTTAACATTAGTCTTGCTTGAAGTTTTGCAAACTGAGAATAAGAAAAATTAGCTATATACCATCTTGTAAATATTGAAAGTACTGCTTTTGCTAAAAAAACAATTATTAAAATAATAGATGTTATTAAAATGAAATTTTTTTCATTCATATCAAAAAAATTCAAAAAAGATGTATAATTTGTAAAATTATCTATCTTGAATAATGAAGAAATATATGGGGCAATTAAACCAAGTCCAAGTAGTTCGATAAAGGCCGAAAATAAAATTATAAATATCAAAAATAAAAATTTTATTTTTCTTAAACCTAATATGAAAATTAGATTCTCTAAGTTTTTTAAATGTGAAATCATCTTATTTTAATTAATCTGAAATGATTTTAGAATTTTTTTAAGTTTTGAATTATTTTTATCGTAGGACATAAATTTATTCCTTTTTGAATTTATCTTTTTCCATTTTTCTCTCTTTAACTTAATAAGATTGAAGATCTTCTTTTCAATTTTTTTTTCATTCAATTTATTTTCCCAACAATAGCCAGAATTACTAAGATCAAGTGGATAGCCAAATTTTTCTGGTTGTCTCAAATGCTTATTTTTTTTCCAGTTTTTATCAAAACATCCGGCAGGTACAGAAAAAGTTTTTTCTCCAATAGAAAGGGACTCGAAACCTAGTGTTGAATTTTTGAAAATATTAAGTTTATACTTTTGAATAATTTCATATGAGTTTTGACCTTTTGACTCAATAATACTATTTGATTTCAAATATGGAAATTCGTTTGATAGTTTTGTTTTCATATTTTTTTTACAACAAATATCCATTCCCAAATTTTTTTTTTTGCATATTTTATAAAGTAATCTAATTATTAATTTTTCGTATTTTTCTATTTCCAAATTAGATTTAAATGGCGTTTGAGAAATGTATAAAATCTTATTTTTTCTTTTATATTTTTTGATGCCCACCTGGTTCATCTTGAAGGAACCAGATATTATGTAATTAGATTTGATATATTTAGACAGTCGTTTTGCGATTATATTAGAAAATACAAAAAAATAATCACATTCTAAATTTTTGAAAATTTTTTTTTGCTTTTTAAATATATCGAAATCATTAGATACCCTTATCCCATTCTGTAATGCTATTGTTTTGATTTCAGGAAATTCTTTTTTTAACAAATAAAAAGCTGGATTTGTATCAATTAGCGTAATTATAACTTTTGGCGAAGCATAATTAATATAATTCTTCTTATACTGTTCTTTGAAACTACGTAAATTATTATATCTAAAACTAATAAGAGTATTTAAAAGTATCCAAAAATTTATTTTTTCTTTTCTATTTTTTGTAAACCATCGATTGTAATAAATATTATAATCTTTTTTATTTAAAATTTTTTTAAGCCACTCAATTGACTCTGAGTCATAAATAAGTATTTTTTTTTTCTTTATGATTTGAAAATCTAAAAACATTTAAAAAATGATATTCTTTAAATTATTTGATTAAGTGCATTAGCAATTTTTAAATCATTTTCATTATTGATATCAAAATTTTCAATATTATCTACTTTTACACCTATAGAATTTTTAACATCGAATGTTTTTAAATTTATTATTGGAGAATAATTATTCAAAAATCTGTTTAAATATCTATTTCTTATAATTTTTACTGATGCTGAAACTGTATAAGCTTTAGGCCAATCTTGTGTTCTTTCATAATCGGAATATTTTTTGCCTAAATAATTTATTAAATTAAATTTTATTTTCTTATTTTTTTTTGTAGATATGAATTGAAAAGGATGGGCATCTGACTCGGTATAGCCTACTACTGAATTAAATTCCTTATTTTTTTTTAGTGTTGTGAAGGCAGTTTTAATTGTTTCAGTTTTTAGAAAAGGGTTAGTTGGAGGCATAACACCAATATATTCTGGCGTGTAGTTCTCTTCTTTTTTTAAAAACCTTAATAAATCTAAAACACATGCTAAAGTTGACGCCTTTGATGTAGAGTATTTTTTAGATCTTAAGTAAGGAACTTCTGCGCCCAATTTAATTGATTTTTGAGCTATTTTTTTTGAATTAGTTGAAACAATTATTCTTGCTTTCTTGATTGTTAAACAATCTTTTATTTTTATTTCAAGTAAAGATACTCTTCCAATCTTTCTAAGATTTTTGTTTTTTATTCTTTTCGAACCCGCTCTTGCAGGAATTACAATTAATAAAGAACTTTTAATCACTGAAATTTTTTGACGATATTAAGATAATTTTTATTGTATCTAAAAGCATATTTTGAAGGCACTTCAATAAATTTTGTATTTATGCTCTCTCTTCCATTTGCTTCGATATTCGATGATTTTACTATACATCCTAGTCCCTTTAACTCACAATACACGAGGTGTTCAGCTATAGAGGAAGGTAGAGTTGTTTTATAAACAACTTCTAAATCTAAGTTGTTTTTTTTCCAAATGTTATGTTGAGTAAACTTATAATAAGGCACTAAACAATCAAAGCTGTTATCAAATAATTTCACTAATTTTCTAAAGAAATTTTTTGGTCTATATGGATATATCTCCTCGAATGATAAAATATGAGTAAATTTATATTTTTTATTAATTCCTGGAATTATACTTTTTAAGATTTGATCTGGTCCTAAAATATCTTCAGATAAAACACTGGGCCTTCTTAGGAAGGTTAGTTTTTTATTTTTAAATTTTTTTCGAATTGTTGAATTATTAGTTATTATAAATATTTTTTGAATTTTTTTAAAATTAATTAATTCTTTTAAAGCATTGGCAATAATATACTCATTATTTTTTGTTAAAGAAGGTTCTTTAATTACTGTTATTGCGCAATAATTTGATTTTTTAATCTCTGGTTTTTTAGTAATTATATTTGTAATTTTTTTAACTCTTGAAATATTATGGGAATGACCAACTCCATGGAAATGATAAACAATAGCCTCGGGTTCATATATTAATTTAAATTTTTTATTAAGCATTTGTTGTGCCCATAGTCTATCTTCAATGTGGTTTGTATTTTCATCAAATTTTATTTTCTCCCATAATTTTTTTTTTATGATGCTATTGGCGTTATGAAAAAAAGGATCTTTTGATTGAACTTTTTTATCTTTTCCAAATAAATAATAAAGATCTCTTACATCGTTAGGGTTAGAAATATCAAGCGGCTCTTGTTTGCCGTAACAACCAGCTATATTTTTACGTTTTATGTTTTTTACTAAATTTCCTAACCATTTATTATTTTTTGGTATGCAATGACCTGAAATCATCACTATATAAGTTCCATTTGATTTTGATATTCCTAAATTCAATGCTTTTCCAGGTAAAAAGGTTTTGCTGGAATAATTGATAATTTTAGATCGAGGAAAATTTTCTTTAATTATTTTTTTTGTATTATCTGAGCTTTTATTATCAACAACAATAATTTCAAAATTTTTATAAAGTTGTTTTTCAATTGCATGTAAACATTTTCCAATCCAAAAGCCTTCATTTTTTGTCCTCACAATTATTGAGACTAAATTTTTTTTCATTAAACGATTTTTTTGTTTAAAACTTTTCCAACTTCTCTTAGTTCATCAATTAATTTAGAAAACTCATCAAAATTTATAGCCTGAAGTGGGTCTACAGCCGCATTTCTTGGATCATGATGTGTTTCAATCATAAGCCCGTCAGAACCTACTGCTAAAGATGCTAGCGATAATGACCTTACCCATTTATGCCAAAAAGATGCATGGGTTGGGTCTGATATAATTGGTAAGCAAGAATTTTCTTGAACAGCTGGTATAGCCTGCAGATCTAATAAAAATCTACTTGTACCCCTATGTGTATGTGGTACAGACACTCCTCTTTCACATAAAATTACATTTTCATTTTTTTCAACCAATGCATATTCTGCGGCACCTAAAAGATCTCTAATTGAACATCCAAAATGTCGTTTTAATAAAATTGGCTTTTGAGTCTTAGCTACCTTTGTGATTAAAGGATAATTCTGCATGTTTCTTGCTCCTATTTGAAAAACATCTATATGATTTTCAATTAAATGGATTTTTTCGGTCTCCATAATCTCAGAAACAATTAATACATCAAAGTTTTTTTTGATATCCTCAAGTATTCTGATCCCTTTATCTCCTAATTCAAAATATTTTTCAGATCTATATGGAAAAGTTAAAGGTTTATAAATTCCGCCTCTTAAAAGTTTTAGACCTTTTTTTTCCAATAATTCACAACACCTAAAAATCATATCTTTATTTTCAAGAGTATTTGGCCCTGCAATAACTGGGACATCCTTTGAGCCAAAAGTTATATCTTTAGAAACTTTAATTATTTTCTTTTTGTTTAAAGATGAAGAAAGAGGAAACTTATCCTTTAAATCTTGATCTGATATATCTTTTCCAGGAAATTTATTTTCCATTCTGCATTCCTAATATAACCTTATTTTTTTCTTTAGCATTATTCACCCTATAAAATGCTTCTACAGCTTGCATAAAGTTCATTTGCAAGCCATTATAAACTTTATGCCCCAGCAAAGAACCAATTTTCATCAATATAGTAGACTTTGGCTGGTATATAATATCAAAAATTACAAGTTTATTAAATTTAGATAAAAAATTTACTGTATTTAATATATTTTCTTTCAATTTTTTTTTGTTTGTCAGTAAGAAGTTATCTTCATCTATTTTTTTAACTTTTTTAATTTTTACTTTTGCAGTAGGTGAAAAATTTTTTAAGTTAAAATATCCGCTGTCTTTTATCCATGAGTCAAATCCTACTGAAGTCGAGTTTATTATTATATCTAATTTTTTAATCTTTTTTAAAAAATTAATGTCTGAAAAACCTTTAACTTTATTTTCTTTGTCTTCTATTTTTTTCAAAAATTTTATTAATTTTTTTTTATTTCTATTGTATAAAAAAATTTTGCTCCCTTTAAAGTAATTTAATACTGAAATTACGCAAGCCTTTCCTGCCCCACCACAGCCTAAAATTAAAACATTTTTATGATTTCTTTTAATTATTTTTTTTAAAGTAAATAAAGATCCATAGTAATCTGTATTTAAACCAAATAAATATCCTTCTTTATTTATAATAGTATTTATAGAACCTATTTTTTTTGCATTTTTATCAATCTTATCTAAATAGTTTAAAAATTTTTCTTTATAAGGAATTGTAACAGATCCACCTAAAAAAAAACTATTTGACTTTAAAAACATTGAAAAATCTTTTAAATTTTTTTCAGAAATATCTGCTGGAAACATTTTAATTTTTTTTCCAAAAAATTTATATGCATTGTTCCAAAGTATTGGAGATCTGGCTCCCTTGGAGGGACTAGATCCAAGTATTAAAGCAAAATTATTTTTTGCCTTTAAATTAATTTTATTTTTTAAAAAATAATTAATCGAATTTTTCAATTTCCTAACCTCGATAATAAATTTTTACTATTAACTATCCATTTTTTCTTAAAAGAAGAAAGGTACAACATATTTACTAGCTTTAAAGTATCCATGGTATCTATAGCTTTTAAAGGTCTTTGATTTTTATTATGAGCCTTTTTTTCAATTTTCTTAAAACATTTATAATGAGAAGTGCCTACCCCATTTGAAAAATTTTGAGAATTTTTTTTACAAAGTTTGTCTAGTTTATTATTCTTTTTATCATAATTGATAATAGACACTTTATTGCATGCTTTGCCGTATAGGTTAATAATTTTACTTTGTGTATAAATTTCAATAGAGGCTTTTAAGTCATTAGGTCTCAACGCTGTCGTTAAACCTATAATGCAATTAACGCCTTTGAATTTTATTATTCCGATGTGAGTATCCTCTGCCTCTAATTTATTACTGATATTTTCTATTACACTAACGGCTTGAATTGGCTTACCAAACAGATAGCATAAAAGGTCAACATAATGAATTCCTTGTTGTGACAATACTCCACCATCATCCTTCCATTTTCCGTGCCACCTCGAATAATAGTTTTGGGGTCTCGACCATAAAAGATTAAGGTTTGCGTAAACTATTTTTTCTTTTTTTCTATTATTCATTAAAAATTTTTTTACAAATTGAACTGCTTTATTTTCCCTATTTTGATAAATTACAAAGAAATCAAGTTTTTTACTTTTAGCAATTTTATTTAATTGGGTCAGCTGACTGACTTTTAATACTGGAGGTTTTTCTACTATCACGCTTTTACCGTATCTAAAACATTTTAGAATATCTTGAAAATGACTTCCTGATGGTGTTGAAATATAGCAAAAATCAAAATCTTTAAGAAAAAATTCTTTTTCAGAATTATTTATTTTACAATTAAATTTCTTACAGTAATCGTTTGTTTTTTTTAAGTCTTTGTCAAAAACAGCTGTAACTTTTGAGTTTTTAAGCTCACTTTTAAATAATTTCACTATTCTCAATTTTACAACTGTGCCTAATCCAAGAAGTCCAAATTTTATAATTTTTCTATTTCTCATATTCTTTTAAATACCAATTAACAAATTTTTTTATTCCCTTTTCTAAATTTGTATTAAACTTAAAGTTAAATAATTTTTTTTCTATTTCACTATTAGATTTTGTATTAATTACATCACCAGGCTGTATTTTTTTATAGGTTTTTTTAGCTTTGATTGAAAGGTTTTTTTCAATCAGCTTCACAAACTTGATTAGAGAAACTGTTTTAGGATTGCCTATATTGAATACATTTTTTGTAGAAAAATTTATCTTATTAATGTTTTTCCCAATCAGTAAAAGATTATTTATTACATCGTCTATAAATGTAAAGCTTCTTTGGTGGTTTCCCTTATTGAATATTTCTATTTTTTTTTTCTTAGTCATTAAATTACAGAATTTAAAATAAGCCATATCCGGTCTTCCCCAAGGCCCATAAACTGTAAAGAACCTAAGACCAATAGATTTTACTTTATAAAGTGAGAAATAAACATTTGCTAATAATTCCATACTTAACTTCGATGCTGCATATACAGAGATTGGTTTTCCTGAGATTCTTTTAGATTTATCTTTAGAACTATTACCATAGACAGAAGAACTACTTGCATAAAATATTGCTTTTAGATCTTTTGAATTTTTAAAATTTTCTAATAAATTTAAAAAAGCCAAAATATTATCCTTTATATAAACTGATGGATTTTGAATTGAATATCTTACGCCAGCTTGACCGGCAAAATGATAAATATGATTTATTTTTCTAATTAAATTTTTTTTCTTGAATATTTTTTCGTCTTTTAAATCACCTTTAATAAATTTAAAATTTTTATATCTTTTTAATATTTTTAATCTTTGTTTTTTTATTCTAATATCATAATAACTATTTAGATTATCGATACCTAAAACATTTTTATTCAGTTTTAAATATTTTAATGATAAATGAAATCCGATAAAACCAGCGCAGCCTGTGATTAAGATTTTCATATTGATTTGGCATAGCTCCGCACTTTGTAAAAAATGAATTTTTCTACAAAAATTATTTTCATTTTAAGTTTTTTAGACTGGATTAAATAAAAACTCTTTTTTTTTAATTGTTGTTTTTAAATTACCCATTAAAATATTAATCCTATCTTTTTGAAGATCAATTATTTTAAAAATCATTTCACAAAATGGTCCAGATGAAAATTTATAGTTTGAATTTATTTTTAAATCAAAAATATTTTGTGATAAATACCCTTTTTTGTTTTCTAGTTTTTTACATTCACCTATAAATTTTTTGATATCTTCTTGAGACTGATTAAATCCATTAAGGTAATATTTAAGACCTCTTAAAAACTTAAATTTATTCAAAGAGTCAGTTTTTTTAAAAATTTCGTGATAACAAAATAAATAATCGTCTAATAAGTTATGTTCCTTATTTACAAGGGTGTTCTTTTGATATCTTTGAACTAATATTTTCGGAATATAAAAATTTAATTCCTCATTAAATTTTCTTTTAAAATCTTTTTTTAAAAACTCTAATTTTTTCTTATCAAATTTTACTACAAGCCACATTTATTTTTCCTTTAACTCTGCTTTCAAAGCATCGTATTCTGTCATTTTCTTTTTCATAAAATTAATTGTTAATTTAGTTTTTTCAGCAATGCCTCTAGGGGTTAGTATGTAAATATAATTAATTTTGTTTGGGTTTCTCTCAAAATTTTTCATTTTAATTAAACCTTTGTTTTTTAAGGCTTTTAAACAATAGTTAAGTTTTCCCAAACTAAAACCAAGCTCATTTGCTAATTCTCTTTGAGTGGATCTAGGTTTGTTTTTTATTACTCTTAAAACGTTAAAATGATCTTGTTTGTCTTTCATATTGTTCAAATTTTGAACAAACTAACTCAGATAAATTTTGCTGTCAATAATAATGTTCAAATATTGAACAAATACGACTTATTTTTGCCAAATTGAGTTATCTTTGAATTGACTTATCTTTTTTAAACTTAATTTTTTTAAATTTTCCTCTATTTTTTGATGGGTTTTTCCCCTGGTTTCAATCAAAATAGATAAATCATCAGTTTTTTTTATAGTCTCATTAAGTCCTTCAATTATGTCAAGTTCGTTACCATCAACATCTATTTTGATGAGATTTGGAGGTCTAATAAGTTCTTGAGAAATAAGATAATCGATAGAAAGCCCTAAAGTCTTATAATTTATCATTTTGCTTTCATTATTAAATTTTCCATTATTAATAAAAGTGTTCTTTATGTCACCATCATTAAATGTTGCTGCTGCAGCTCCAGCGGTAGAGTCTAATTGAAAAAAATCAGAAATAACAAAATTGCTTGAAATAGGATTTGGAATTAAGCATATATTTGTTTCCAATTTATTTAATTTTATATTTTGAGAAAAAAGATTTAAATTTTTATAAGAAGGTTCAAAAGCAATGACATCCGAATCAAATTTTTTTGCATAGTATATAGAATAAATACCAACGTTTGCTCCAATATCATATAAACATTTTTTTTTAGATCCGTATTTATCCATCCAATCTAATGTCTCTGGTTCTTTTGTAAAAAAAGTTTTTGCTCTGAAACTAGATATTAATGTTGGACAAAAAAATTTAATAATTTTTTCTGGATCTTTTGATATTAGAATATCTTTTGAAATATTTTTATCGATACTTTTTTGCATTATTTCTTGCCAAAAAGTATCATGATTTCTGTTATCTACAGTTTTTAAAAACTTTGAATACGCGTCTCCAATTAAAATTAAAATTCTTAAAGGTAAATGCGCGATGGTTCTGAGAATTTTAACAATCTTTAATATAAATTTCATTAAGAATTTTAGTGCTTAAGTTTTTCTCCGATACAAATAACGCAATACTAATCTTCCTTGCTTGCTTGGTCTTGATCCTCTGTGTACCCCTATTTCATCAAATATAAGCACACTTCCTTTTTTCATTTGAAAATCAAACTCTCTAGTATCTTTATCTTGTTCTTCAATAAATTTAGAGTTTTTTAAAAATGTATCATATCTTTCTTTTCCAATTTTTTGAATTACCATATCTTTGATTGTATCTTTTAATACTAATGCACGTAAATCTTCTAATCTCCAGTAAATGGATACATTAATTTTTTTTTCTTGAATTAATGAAGTCACTGCTTTTACAACATGATGGCTGTAAGGTATGTAAGCTAAACTTCCATTCTCACTTTCAACATCAGTCATATAAAAAAAAAATTTTATCGACATAGCATTGAGGTCTCTTTTTTTGGAATTTTGTTCTAAGTCCCTGAAGCCAATATCATTGTGCCAATCAATAATATTTTTTTCAGATTTTTCACTATAATAGCTGTCTATCATGTGTAATTCGGCTTTTTGATCAAATATTTTTTCAGCTATTGCTTTTAAATTTAAATCATTAGCTATTCTTTTTAAAATTATAGATTTGTAAATTTTATTAAAATCAAATTTGATAAATTTTATGATATTTGCTTGAAAATTTATTGGGAAATGGCCTCTTCTATCGGCTTTAGCAATTTTTAGGTCAGATATATATTTTATAACTTTTTTTGCGACTAAAAAATTTGAGGTTTTTAAAAAATC
>CEUA01110458.1_pt1 | contig 10700 bp, 5 predicted proteins | sample 361541 | NCBI WGS metagenome assembly CEUA01 (sample SAMEA2623079, study PRJEB7988) | marine metagenome | isolation source: saline water (ENVO:00002010), including
TTTGCGGTTATAAAATGATAAAATATTTTAGAACTATAATTTTTATCACCACTTTGGTTTGTTTAGAAGCTCAAACTATAAATAGATATGGGACTACTACGGCAAACTTCTTAGAGATTGGAGTTGGAAGTGGGCCCACAGCGATGGGAGATGCTTATGTTGCTGTGGCAAGTGATGTTTCTTCAATTTATTGGAATCCTGCAGGTTTAGCTAACTTAACATCTCCATCAGCAACCTTTATGCTGCAACCTTGGTTAGTAGATATTAACATGTTGTTTACAGCGGGCGCTATTGTGATTCCTGGTGTGGGGAATATAGGTTTTGGTATCACTCAAATGGATTATGGTGAAATGGATGTAACTACTCTTGAGTATCAAGAAGGTACTGGAGAAAAATTTAAGGCGACAGACTTAGCAGCATCATTTACATATTCTCGAAAAATAGTTTCATGGTTTGCATTTGGATCTTCTCTAAAATTTATTAGATCTAATATTTGGCACAGCTCTGCTAGTGCATTCGCTCTTGATTTAGGTGTCTTAGTTAATACTAACTTTTTTTCCTTTACTGGGAAAGATCAAGATGGGATGAATATCGGAATGAGTATTTCAAATTATGGTACTCGGATGCAATTTAATGGTATAGACTCTTATCAACCGATTGATATATCTGAATATGAGGAAGGCAACTATGGTGATGTCGCGGGTCAATTTAGAACAGGAGAATGGGAGTTACCTCTGATATTTAGAATAGGAGTTGCGATAAAACCAATTGTCTCAAATTTTATGGATGTTAAAATTGCAATAGATGCTCTACATCCAAATAATAATTCTGAATCAATAAATACCGGTATCTCTGTTGATAATAAGATTCCTGGATTTGGTGTTTTTAGTTTGAGAGGTGGTTTAAAAGCTCTATTTATGGATACCCCTCAATATGGTACAACTGCTGGTTTTGGAATTCAGGTTAATTACTTGGGGAATCAATCTATCAATGTTGATTATGCTTACAAGGATATTGGTATCTTAGGTAATATGCACGCATATACAATTGGCATCTCATTTTAAATAAATAAATAATGATGCGTCATTTATTCTGCATCCTCCTAACATTTTTTTTAACTAATTGTTCAGATAAACAGCAAACGACTGTTGATAATAGTCTCGTTCTTGCAAAAGTGGGGTCTAAGAATATTACTATTCAAGATTTTATAAGACGAGCAGAATATACAATAAGACCAAAATATTGCCGCAGAGGAAACTATATTCATAAAAAGATTATACTAAACTCTCTTATCGCTGAAAAAATATTATCTCTAGAAATTGAAAAAAATAATACTAAAAAACTTAATAATGTTAATTTTGATTTGTTTTTGAAAGGTAGAAAAGAACAGGCAATGAGACAGCTTCATTATAATGATAACTTTTTTGAAAAAGTAAATTTAGAAAAAGAAGAAATAAATCAATACTTAAACCTTTCCAGAAGGTCAGTTCAACTAAACTATATCAACCTTCCTGGAATAGATATGGTAAAAAAAGTTCAATATCTAATTTCTGAGAATATTACCTTAGACTCTATATACCAGGCCTTGTGGGAGGGCAATACTCCACAAAAAAATATAAAATGGTTAGATAGAGAGTCAGATCAAATTTTAGATGTTATCTTTAAGAAAGATCTAAAGGTTGGTCAAATTATAGGTCCATTAGAAACGGGTGATAGTAGCTTCCTTATGTTGCAGGTAACAGGCTGGATTGATCAGCCTGCGATTACAGAATCTCAGAAAGAACTAAATCGAAATGATGTTATTGAAAAATTAACAGAGCAAAGTGCAAAAAAAGCACATTCAGAATGGGTTAAAAGTTTAATGTCTAATAAATCAATCACTTTTAATAAAGATATATTTAAAATTTATTCAAAATATGCTGGTGACTATTATTTAAAAAAAGAGGATGAGAAAAAAGAAGCAATTAATGATGTAATTTGGGATCAAGTAGATAAAAATGATCAGAAAGAAATAATTGATTTAGATAAAGAAAATATACTGGATTTGGAATCAACCCTTTTCTCATACAATGATAATGATTGGAGCATCAAAAAATTTCATGAAGAATTAAAGTCGCATCCTTTAGTTTTTAGAAAAAACAAAATGGGCAAGAGTCAATTTCCATCTCAATTACGATTGGCAATTGCTGATTTTATTAGAAATAAAGAAATCACTTCTGAATGTTATAAATTAGGCATTGATAAGAACTGGGTAGTTAAATCAAATCTAGATATGTGGAGAGATGCTTTTTTAAGTCAAAATTATATGGATGTAGGTGGTCGATCGGAAAAAGAAAAATTAAACCTGTATAATCCTATTGTGGATTCATTGCAGTCAATTTATTCACCTGAAATTAAAATTAATATTGATGCTTTTGAACATATTGAGTTATCATCAACAGATATGATGGTGACCCAATCAGGGGTCCCCTATCCAATAGTAGTACCTTCTTTTCCAATATTAACAGATGATAGTAAATTAAATTATGGAGAAGAAATGGAAAAGATTAATCGATAATTAAAATGGATATTATTTACTTTGTAGCAGTATAATCACTTTAATCATTAATAATTCACATAAAATTTTATTGAATTTTTTATTATATAAATAATAATTAACATTCGAAATGAGATATTACATTTTATACTTATTTTCTTCGATTGTATTTATAAAAGCACAAAGTGATTATTACGGAAGTGCATTGAAGGCTCTAGAACCCGTACTTTACGGTAAATTTGAAACACGAATTAAACCTGCACAGGGAGATGGGTTAGTGTCTTCTTTTTTTACTTTTAATGATAGTTGTTGTACGCAAACCCCTTGGAATGAAATTGATATTGAACTGTTAGGACGTTATGAACATGTGGTTGATATGAATGCAATTACTTGGGGGCAAAGTTCTCATGTTCGCCAACATTACGTATCATTTAATCCTCATCAAGATTTTCATATATACGGTTTTGAGTGGACACCTGATTATGTAGCATGGTTTATAGATGGAGAGGAGGTTTATCGTCAAGAAGAAAGTCATATTCAAGAGATGTCTTACTCTCAAAAAATTCATATGAATATATGGAACCCAGTATACGATAATTGGGTAGGAGTTTGGGATGATCGTATTTTACCTCGTTTTTCCTTTTATGATTATGTTAGTTATGCATCTTACACCCCTGGTGAAGGAGATATCGGCACTAATCAAAACTTTACTCTTGAATGGCATGATGATTTTGACTCTTTTGATTCTACACGATGGGAAAAAAGGCATAATCATACATTTGGCGGAAACCAATCTACCGCCGTTCAAGAAAATGTAGTGTTCCAAGATGGATTTATGATACTGTGTCTGACAAATACTTCTGAAACAGGATTTCAAGATTTGACTATTCCCTCTGCGCTCTGGGCTAGACAATGTGAAAATACGATAAACATTCGCTTTTCGGAAGAACTAGATTTAATTAGCTCTCAGCTAAATAGTAATTATAGTATTCCAAATGTAAATATATTAGGAGCTCAATTATATGAAGATAATCGAACAGTAGGTTTAATATTAGAATCTGATGAAAATATAGATTTTCCATCCATAGGTGTTTTTAACATTGAAGACGATCATGATCCTTCTAATATATTGCTATGGCAAGCCTTGCCTTTAAATACTCCTGAATTTTTAGGAGATTCAATTTTTATAAATAATGGAGGTTCAGCTTTTGAAAACTTTCTTGAAGATCAAATTTGGGGTCCTGATAAAGAATATGGTCATATGGGGGGGGATTATAATTATGCACCCGACAGTATAGATATAATAAATACAGATAAAGATCAAATATATCGATCATCTTTACAGAAAGTTGCATCCTATAAAATTCGAGTTGAAAATGGTTTTTATGATTTAATATTCATGCTTTCTGAGAATGATTATGATGAATCCAATACTCGCACATTTGATATTGTAATTGAGGATAGTTTATGGATAAATGATTTAGACGTTTTTTCAGCTGTTGGATTACATAATGCTCTAGACCTGTCCTTTAACAATATAAAAGTTGAAGATGGTATATTGGATATATACTTTTCCTCTCAAATTTATCCAGGGGGAAATTCCGGAGGCCCTTTTATCAATGGGACTAAATTAGTTAGAGTCTCTTCTTTGTTTGTAAATGAAAGTATTCCTAAGAAGTTTAATCTAGATCAGCCTTATCCAAACCCATTTAATCCAATACTGTCCATACCGATTGAAATCCATCAAAGATCAGATGTTAGTATAATTATTTATGATATAAATGGGCGTTTTATTAATGAAGTTATCTCAAAATCAATTGAAATGGGCCAACATAAATTTTTCTGGAATGCCCAAAATAAATCAAGCGGTGTTTACTTTATTCAAACAGTTGTAAATGATCAAAAATATCAAAGTAAAGTAATCTTGTTGAAATAAATAAATGGGAATTAAAAAATGAGTCCTATAGCTAGAAATTTATTTTACTTTTATAGATTTTTTTTTATAATTAATTTTTATAAATAAAAAAAATTTTTCAAAAATAAGAGGATCAATCAAAATGAAAAAAGTGATATTAGTTCAGTTAATCTTTCCCTTATTCTTATATGGACAAGTAATAAATAACTTTGACGTTGAGCCTGATACAAGTTTTTGGGATTATGAGACTTCTGCAAGTGCTGATAGTACCTTAAGCTACACTGAAATTTCTTATATTACTGATCAAATTAGCGAAGGTTTAGGATCGATGAAAGTAGACTACAGTGTCCACAATATAGAAGGATGGGGAGGATATGCAAAGGCTTATCATTATCATCCTGATGTGGCAAGTGGTGGGATTTATGACTGGTCCCGTTTTGATACAATTTCTATTGACTATTACAATGAGGTACCTCAATCTGATCCAGCAACTGTTCATTTTAGGCTTAATATAAGTGATTATGGGAATGTTTCAGAAGATAGCTATGTTGGTTTAGGTGAGTACTTTTACTCTTTTAACTATATATTAGATAATGACCCTGGTTGGAATACGCTTAATATTCCCTTAGTCAATAATTATGATGAACAAGGTAATGGTTTTAATTGGACTGGATGGTCAGGTGAAACCAATGGAAATGGTCAAATAGATTTAAACTCAATAGGAGGCTATCACTTTGAATTTTCCATAGGTGGTAATGGAGAAGGAAACGCGACTACTGGTACTATTATATTTGATAATATGAGATTAACTGGATATCAAGGTAACCAGTTACTCATATTTAATGGGATAAACTATCCAGGTGCTTTAGAGCCTTTTTCATGGGGTAATTCTCAACTTTATATTACTGAAGGAGAGGGATTCACTGAGGGTACTAATGCATTAACTTACGTTCAAGGTGATGGTTGGACTGGTGCAGGTTTTAACATGCCTGCTCAAGATTTAGAGTCTGGAAATGAATGGGAAACCGACTCTCTTAAATTCTATATGTGGTCTGAGCCTGAAACTCCAATGCTTCGACTTCAATTTGAATCAGGTGAAGATGGAAAAGTTGGTTATAATTTTACACCAGTTGCAGAGGGAGGTTGGAATCACTATATGTTTCCATTAGCTGACTTTATTGATTTCGATGGAACCACGAATTTTAATAGAAGTGCCGTTACGGTATTCCAAGTAATGGGAGAGGACGGGAATGGGGTATCGGGTAGGACTTTTCATTTTGATGATATGTGGACAGGGAATCCTGAATTTGATTTGACGGCTCCAGAGATGCCTTCAAACGTGGGTGCCATACCTGCAGCCTATTTTAATTTGGTTAGTTGGTTAGATGTACCAGATGAAAGTGATGAAATCTACCATGTTTATGCGAGTACTTCTCTTGAAATAGTACCAGGTTCTGTAGGAACAGATATTATCGCCACTAACGTTCTAGAGGGGACTAATTCAGCAGTACATTATTTAAACTACCCTTTGGTAAATAGTGATGTTACTTATTATTATGGAGTTGTCTGTGAGGATGCTTCTGGTAATTTAAGTGAGATTTCAATTGGTCAGTATTCTCTTACTAATGAAGCCCAAGGAGTTCCGACAATATCTCTTGACGTACCATCTAACTTTGCTGCGGATGGAGATTTGACTGAATGGTTTGATTCAGACATCATGCCTTTCAGAGTTAATCCTGAGACAGGAAATGTTGTTACAGGAGAATTCTCAATGGGGAATGATGACCTAGATGCCACTGTTTACCTCGCAATTGATAATAACTACCTTTATTTTGCTTCAGATGTTGTTGATGATTCATATTCATACAATTCAAATGGTGATTGGTGGGAGCAGGATGCTTTGCAACTATTTTTAGGTCTATACGATTCAAGAGGACCCAAGCATGGGGCATTTCAAAGAGGCGATGAACCCGATTATAACTTCTTTATGAATGAAGCTACCGTTACATTAGATGTTTCAGATGGAGGAAGTCTAAGTAATTCATCTGATGAAGATTATTATTTTGAAGGTTTTAATCCTGATTATGCTATGGAAGGCAGGATCTCATTAGATTCTATTTCTAATATGGTGGGTGATGCAAGGTTTTCTCCATTAAATGGAATGCGAATTCCAATAGAAATATATTTCCATGATAATGATGGCGGAGAATTAGCTGAAGGCAGAGTTGGGATCTCACCATATAATAATAACAACGCTTATCAAACTCCAGAAGCATGGACTTACACTTGGATCGGGAATCAATTCACAACTGTTTCTGTGGATAATGATGACGGATTATTGGTTGATCAATTTATTTTGAATCCTAATTTCCCAAACCCCTTTAATCCAAGCACAACTATTCAGTTTTCATTAAATAAAGATCAACTAGTCAGTTTAAATATTTACAATTTAAGAGGACAGTTAATTGAAACTATAATTAATAAGAAACTGAAGATGGGGTCTCACTCAATTGATTGGAATGCATCTGAGTATGCATCCGGTATGTACATTTATCAATTGCAATCTATTGATAATTCTGTCTCCCAGAAGATGGTTTTAATGAAGTAATGAATTAGATTTAAGTTTCAAAGCAGAATATTTTTTCTGCTTTGAAACACTTTTTAGATAAAACCTCATAATCTTCAGATGCCAAAAATAGGGTGTTAATAAATGGTCTGGTAAATGTAGTCAGGCAATTGTTATTTTTTATTTTATTTAGATCTTCCTTTTTTGAAAATCGACTGATAATAGTAAATTTTTAACTTAAAAAGGAGTTATCAATTGAAAACTAAAATGATTGCATTTATTCTTTTGTCTAATTACTTATTTACACAAAACTACAGAGGTGCAGAATTAAGAACTAAAGATGATTTTCTTTATGGAAAGTTTGAAGTCCGATATAAACCAGCTCAAGGAGATGGGTTGGTATCTTCTTTTTTTACATACAATACAGATTATGGAAATACACCCTGGAATGAGATTGATATTGAGCTTTTAGGGCGATATGATAATGTGATTGATATGAATGTTATCACTAATACCTCTCATTTAAGACAGCACTATAATACATTTAATCATCACCTTGAATTTCACACCTATGGTTTTGAGTGGACTCCAGATTACGTTGCCTGGTTTATTAATGGACAAGAGGTCTATAGACAAGTAGAGGAGCATATTCAAGATTTAAGCTATCCACAAAAAATTATGATGAATCTTTGGAATCCAACTTATGATGATTGGGTAGGAGTTTGGGATGATCGTATTCTGCCTCGTTTTTCTTTTTATGATTATGTTAGTTACGCATCCTATACTCCTGGTGAAGGAGAGATAGGCACTGATCAAAACTTTACTCATCAATGGCAAGATGATTTTAATTCTTTTGATACTTTAATGTGGGAAAAGAGCGATAATCATACGTGGGGGGGTAATCAATCTTTATTTATTGAGGAGAATGCAGTGTTCCAGGATGGTTATCTTATTTTGTGCTTAACCAATATTTCTGAACCAGGGTATCAAGATTTAACTGTACCATCTGCATTATGGGCAAGGCAAAATGGTAATGCCGTTGATGTTCGTTTTTCGGAGGAATTAGACATGACAAGTTCTCAATTGAACAGTAATTATAGTATCGCAAATGTCAATATCTTGGAAGCTCAATTATTTGAGGATAATCGTACTGTAAAATTATTCTTAGAATCTGACGAAATTATAAGTTCTCCTTCTATGGGTGTTTTCAATATTGAAGATGATAGCGATCCTCCAAATACTCTTGCATGGCAAGTTCTTTTATTAAATACTCCTGAACCTCTCAGTGATTCGGTTTTTATTAATAACGGAGGGGAAACTTTTGAGAACTTTTTAGCAGACCAAGTCTGGGGTCCAGATAAAGAATATGGCCATTTAGGAGGTAATTATCAATACACATCTGATAGTACAGATATAATTAACACGGATGAGGATCAAATATATAGATCATCCTTGAATCGAGTTTCGGGATATAAGATTAGAGTTGAAAATGGCTTTTATAATTTAGTTTTTATGTTGTCTGAGAATGATTATGATGCACCTAATACTCGAACATTCGATATCGTTATCGAAGATAGTCTGTGGATAGATGATTTGGATGTTTTTTCAGCTGTTGGATTATATCATGCTTTAGATTTGTCTTTAAATAATATAAAAGTTGAAGATGGGGTTTTAGATGTATACTTCTCTGCTCAGGTGTATGGGGGAGGATATGAAGCAGCAGGTCCTTTTATTAATGGGACAAGGCTCATAAAAACATCTTCTTTATTTGCAAAAACAGTTATTCCAAAAGAATACAATTTAATTCAGCCTTATCCAAATCCATTTAACCCATCTTTATTAATACCCATAGATATAAAACAAAGGTCAAAGGTAAATATAACTATTTTTGATATAAATGGTCGTTTTGTAGAGGAAGTTATTTCAGAATCATTGGATGTGGGACAATATAAATTTTCTTGGAATGCTTCACAGAATTCAAGTGGTCTGTATATTATCCAAACTAAAATCGACCAAAAAATATACAAGAGTAAGGCCTTGCATTTAAAGTAGATGAGGTATTTTAAAAAGATAATTCCATTAATGGTGTTGCCTTTAATGTATTTAAGTTGTGATGAGAAAATTATAATTGAAGACAAAGATATTGAAATCTCTACTAATGAAAATTGGGAGCTCGTTTGGTCTGATGATTTTGATCAAGAAAATATAGATGATCAAAAGTGGACTAAACTACGTTGGAGACCAGGTTGGGTTAACAATGAAGATCAAGCTTACACAAATAGAGATACAAACATTTTTACTAGAGATGGGAAGTTGGTTATTAGAGCATTAATTGAACCTGGTTATGTTGATACTGATTATACTGGATCTGAATACAATGCAGATTTTACCTCAGGACGATTAAATACATCTGGAAAACATTCATGGGTTTATGGAAAGTTTGACATAAGAGCAAAATTACCCAATGGGAAGGGGTCTTGGCCTGCAATTTGGATGTTAGGAGACAATATATCCACTGATGGATGGCCTCATTGTGGAGAGATAGATATTATGGAGCATGTAGGATATGAAGAAGGGAACATACATGGTTCTATACATACAACAGACTACAATCATATGAATGGTACTCAAAAATCTGGGAATATCGAGATATCCACAGTTGCGGATTCATTTCATTTGTATTCTCTAGAATGGGATAGTACTTATTTACGTTTTTCAGTTGATAATCAACCCTATTTTTTTATTTATAATGATTCAAATGGAGATCAGGATAAATGGCCTTTTAACCTTAATCATTATTTAATTCTTAATTTAGCAATTGGAGGAGATTGGGGGGGAGTACAAGGCATTAATCAAAACGCATTTCCTATGGAAATGGAAGTAGATTATGTTCGAGTTTATAAAAAAACTGATGTAGGTAGATCAATAACTGTAAAGTTTCAAGTTGATATGAAAAACCAAATTGTTAGTGGAACAGGTGTTTGGTTATCAGGAGGGAATCTAAGCAATGGAAGTCCTGGGGGTCTTCAAATGTATCCAACGCCTGAATCTACAATTTGGGAGAGGACGTTAATCTTACCTAAAAATTCGGATTTTAGTTATAAATTTAGAAATGGTTTATTTCCTGATTCATGGTCTGGAGGTTGGGAAACTATTAATGGAGAGTGTGGTTTCGGAGAGTTTTCTAATAGAAATATATCGACATCTAATCAGGATACTATTTTATCAATAGTTTGTTTTGGAGAGTGTGATTTATGCGAGTAATTATAAAATACTTTTTTATTTTAAATATAATTTTTTCACAAGGATTTTTACATGTAGAAAATGGTGAAATTGTCGAAGGCAATGGAGACCCAATTTTATTGAGAGGATTTGGACTTGGAGGTTGGTTGGTTCCAGAAGGATATATGCTTAGTAATTTGGGGTACATTGAGGGTTTTGAATCACCAACTGAAATTGAAAATCATATCGAGGATTTAATAGGAGTAGACCTTGCAGAAGAATTTTGGGAATTATACAGGTCCAATTATGTAAACAAAACTGATATTGATCAATTAGCCGAATGGGGCATGAACCATATAAGAGTCCCCTTTCATTATAAACAATTCTCTCAAACTCCAGGAACTGTCAATCCTTTAGGTTATGAAATTGTAGATTCTTTATTAGCCTGGTGTGAGCCTTAC
>CEUA01032891.1_pt1 | contig 10699 bp, 7 predicted proteins | sample 361541 | NCBI WGS metagenome assembly CEUA01 (sample SAMEA2623079, study PRJEB7988) | marine metagenome | isolation source: saline water (ENVO:00002010), including
GAAGGAGATATTTTTTATATAGCAACGAATAGGCCGTTCAATGAAAAAGATGTCTATAGATACAGAACAATTGCATCAAAAATAGATGATGAGAAAGTAAAAAGCAGCCTTGAAGAAATTAGAGTAGTTCCTAACCCGTATGTTGTCACAAATAGATTAGAGCCTCTAGATAGACAAAATCCTCGTGACCGAGGTCCGCGTCGAGTTTATTTTGACAAACTTCCAACATCCTGTAAAATAACAATTTATACAATTACGGGGGAGCTAGTTAAAGAAATTTCACATGAATCATCAATTGATAATGGACAAGAATTCTGGGATCTAACTACAAAAGATAATTTTCCTGTATCGTACGGTGTTTATATTTATCACGTTGATGCTGGAAAATTGGGAGAAAAAATTGGAAGGCTTGCTATCATAAAATGAAGAATGTAGTATTATATATACTCTTAATTACTGGTAGCTGTTTTGCGCAATTAGACAATACAGAAAGCATATCAAAAACGGGAACCACCTCTGCTCAATTTCTTAAAATTGGAGCTGATGCTCGAGGAGCTTCAATGGGAAATGCTTTTACTGCAATGTCAGGTGGTATTTCTTCAATGTACTGGAATCCTGCTGGCATGACATCGATAAGAAAAATGGAAGCGGTTTTTCTTAGCTCAGATTGGATAGCTGGCATTACATACAATTATACCGCTTTTGGTTTAAATTTAGGTAATGTTGGAATTGTTGGGCTTAGCATGACTAGCCTCTCTACCCCAGAAGATTTGGTACGGACCGTTGAAAAGCCAAATGGTACGGGAGAATATTTTGATGCAAATGATCTTGCTATCAATCTTAGCTATGCAAGGCGATTAACAAATAAATTTTCACTTGGTGGAAATATTAAATATATAAGACAAAGTATTTGGCACGCCAACGCAAATTCAGTTGCCGCTGATCTTGGAGCGCTATTCATCACTCCTTTTAATGAAATAAGGTTAGGCGCAAGTTTATCAAACTACGGTTCAGATATGCAGATGACAGGAAGAAACCAGAAATTCAGCGTGGATCCAGATCCTATAAATGAAGGAAATGTTGAATTTGTTAATGCAATATATGAGACTGATAAGTTCCCTTTGCCATTGATTTTTAGAGTAGGATTATCCGGTGAAATAATTAATACAGATTTTTCACGACTTACATTTGCAATTGATGCATTACATCCAAACGATAATGTTGAGTGGGTAAATTTCGGTCTCGAGTTTGCTTCAAGAGATATGTTTTTTTTGCGAGGAGGGATGAGCACCCTATTTAGAGAAAATTCTGAAGAAGGGCTAACCCTTGGCTCTGGTTTTAATTATAGATTACCCGGCTCATCTACACAAATAAAATTAGATTATTCGTATTCAGAATTTGGAAAGCTCAGAGACGTTCAGCGGCTTTCAATCGGTATTCATTTTTAAATTATTCAAAAAATACATTGGCATAGCCAATGATAAACCAACACCAAACATCATAAGAAAATATCTCCATGGATGCGGTCCTCTTCCCATCTTAAAACTATAAATGATATATGCAGAGAAGGTAGTGCCCGCTACCCCTAGATCTGCTGCTATCATTCTTACTGCATTATTATCAAACCAGGCGGAAAAAAATTGGCTTACGGTATATTGGTCAATTAGTATAGATGAAAACATTGCCCAGTATGGTAATGCTATTCCCATAATTGCTAAAACGATGTAAAAAATTTTCATTTATTCCTCCTTATTTTTTGAGAACCACTTGTGTGTACCAAAGTGATTTTTAGGTGTTGGTTTATTATGTTCAATGTGCCATTTGAGACCACCTAGAACCGAATCAAGATAAGAAGATAGCTGGGGTCTTATATACAATTCAAAAGGGATTCTATCATAAAATTTTAATCCCATATTAAAAATATAAGGATATATTGATATAGAGAGGCTGCTACCTACAGAAGATCTATCATTTATTCTCCATGATACAAAAGATTGTTTGTGTTTTTTATTTCCAATAACTAAATCATATCCTATATTTTTTTCCCATGCAACAAACTCTCTCTTAAGAATAAAACCATTAATATAGTGAATTTCATCCTGATGACGATCTTCTTCCCATGCGATCGTTGGGTTTTTTTTACAAAATGGATGAAAGAGTTCAAGGTTTGACTCTTTAGAAATAGTTTCCCATATTTTTTCCATTGGGTGATCAAACTCTTTTGTTACGGTAACTGATCGTAAATAATTATTTGCTATGTTAGAAACTTGCATTTTTACTATTTCAATAGTACTATTTTTTTAAAATCAATGGAAGAATCTGTTTTCAACGTGACTAAATAAACCCCTCCTGAAACAGATATGTTTCTATCATTGATTCCGTTCCACGAAATTTTGTAATTACCGGGTAGTCGATTTTGGTAAGTATATGATAATATTTTTTGCCCTAACACATTTGAAATAATTATGTCCACGTTGCTTTTCGCGTGGATTTTATATGGAATGGTAACTGAATTATTAAAGGGATTTGGATAAGCCGACAAAAGCTTTGATGAAGTTGGAATTAATTTTTCTTCATCAATACTCAAATCAGTATCAAATACCGCTTCAAACGATGTAAAATTTTCCACATCTACATTCATTGATGCTAATGAGTCAGGAATCCCTTTCCATTCCTTAAACTTATAACCCGATCTTGGGACAGCAGTAACTGAAATTGGTGCACCAGGAAAATAATCACCGGACCATTGGTTGTCAATCACCAAAGTATTTAGCTTCACTTGTCCGGAACCAATAGGAGTCACAGATACCCTAACTTGTTCATGTCTCGCCAGATTAAAAGTGCTTCGAATATGTCTCTTCGCATAATATGCTCTTGAATCTCCAAACACTTTCATTCGATCAATTTCTGAATTCCAGTCGATATATCCTTGACCCCACCTCTGATGATGCTGATCAATATATTTACTAATACCTTTTTTTGTACTTTCGAGTTTATCATTAAGATTTTTTGGTAAAAAGATTGTATTTAAATAATCACTATAAACATTAATGAATTGATTTTTAAATGCGCTATTTTCCATTAGTTTTCTAAAAAGAAATGTGCTCCATGGAGGATTTGGCCAACCTGGACCATTGGTTTCAAGAGCAAAATCTAGCGTGTTAAATTTTCGATGTTCATTCATCCATTTTGGAAAAGCAAATCCATAGTCAGCATCGTATAAGATCCAGCGCCATTTACCATTCTCCCTATCATCTCTCCATAGCTTTACATTATTACCTGGCCAATCTCTATTATCAATAAATATCTGAATAATTTGATATTTAATATATTCTTCTATATCTATCCAATCTGACACAACATTATATACTTCTGAATTTCTTATGTCATTAGATGATACGTATTGGATGAATTCTAAAAAATCATTTTTTGATCCATGTATTGTTTCAAGATTGTCTTCAAAGCCTCCGTTATACGCGAGAAGATTAATTTTATCTGTTGGGACATCATGATGGGATGAAATAAAATGCTCACTGATTTTTTCTCGCATATTATATATACCCCAATACTCACCATTAATATATCCGATCGCAGGTCTATATTGCTGATAATCGACTCCGGTTAATTCAATAATACTATTTACATATCCATCACGTAGCATAGTCTGTTCCCAATCATTGCCGGAATTACGGAGAATAAATGACTCATAGCTTTCAATATTACTTTTAGGAAAAATTGGATAATCAAATTCACTGGTGCCGTACTGTTTTCTAGCAAATAAAGAAAATGATTTTTGTGCATTGCCTCTACTCCAACCACCAAAAATTTTTATTCCAGCATTCGCTTTATAATTTTGACCGTTTGTATCAATAATTTCAAATTGTGCAGGCTTTTCCCAGTCCTGCCAAAAGTTTGCGCCAAAGTATGGAAAGCTAGCAGAAGCAGATGATCCTAGAGCATAGATACCAGAATTGGTATCAAAAAGGTCCTTAGGATCTGAATTTAAAGTAAATATGGGAATATCCGGTTTCTCGCCAAACAAATACGTTTCTGTTTCTACAGTAGAGGACATCCATCCGCTTTGAATCGACCTTGCTCTAAGAGGAGTATTAGAACTAACTGTTAAAGTGCTACTGTATTGATTAGAATTTTCGTTCGGAACAGAGCCATCTAAAGTAAAATAAATTTTTGCATCAGTATTACTATGAGCTAAGGAGATTATTTGTGGACTGTTGAAAAAGCCAGTCTTAATAGAAAAAACAGGGGGGCTTAAAAAGCCATTATAGCCAGCTTCAGGGTTTGCACTTCCTGGTGATGGAACATCAAAAAGCTTCCAATCTCTCGCCTGAGGGGTTCTCCCTTTTGATTTATCTGTTGGAATTAGCCCCGTAAAAAGTGAGTCAATTATAGCTCCACTATTATTTGACAAAACTATAGTTTCCCCAGAAGACTTTATCTTGAAGTTTGAATGGAGATATGTTGACGGAAGATTAATTCGCGCATCAGGTTCACGCATATTTTCATAGGTTGAAGTGTAGCCAATAGTTAAAAATGGAATGCATGAAAGATCGGAAGATGTATTTGAAAAATTATGTACTTCAATAGCTAAGATATTTTGTCCGGTTTGAAGTGGGACCTGACTTAGATCAACAATAATTTGTTCAGGAAATCCACCCTGATAAATTTCAGCTTCATGCAAACCGGTAGCTGTTTGATTGTATGTAGTTGCAGAATTTTCAGGACCAAGGTTTCTCCTAGAAAATTCTTTTCCATTTATATACGCAACATATCCATCATCATAGTCTAAATGAAAAAGCATTGCTCCAATTTCATTTACGTTTTCTATAGTAAATGTTTTTCTGATGTAGATAGAAATAATTTGATTTAAAACTGTATTATCATCGTTATCACCGTATCCAAACCCACTCACACCTTCATTCCAATTACTAGAGTTAAAATTAACTGTATTCCAATTTGTAGGTGGTTCGCTCGTACCTGGCCAGTAATTCCATTTATCGCCAATTGTAATTTCCCCGCTCCAGGTATTTACAATATTATTTCTATCTTTATCTGAAGCCAAAATCAAAAGATAATCGTTCGGCTGAATAACTATCTCAGGAAATTTCCATTTAAATCTCTCTGAAAAATCATCACTTAACCCATAGTCCTTAAGATCAACAGCGGTATTGTTAGCATTATAAATCTCAATCCAGTCGGGAGTGTCACCATCTTCATCATAAAAAATTGAGCTATTACTTGAAACTACTTCATTTATTTGAAGTGATTGAGAAAGTGCTATAGTATTGATTAATAAGAATAAATAAAATTTCATTCTGCTTATTTAATTATTTTATAAACGTAATTTTTTCTTTTATTACTTTTTTGCCATCTTCAATCGTAATAAAGTAAATACCATTTGATAGATCTTTTCCAAATCTATCCTTGAATTTAAATTGATAAATATTATCTCCAACAACAGCTCTTGTATTATCACTCCAAACCAATTGACCTTTTAAATTGTAAACTTTAATCTTAACATTATTTACAGATAAAGATTCAAAGTTTATAATTGAAGTTTTTGATGTTGGATTAGGGTAGACTTTATGTGAAAAAATGACTTCACCTTTTCTTGATGAATTGGATGATATTTTAAGCATCTTTAAGTTAGCTCCCCCTCTAATTATGGAAAGCCTAATTTCGTTAATACCTTTCTGAAGTTCAGCTTCACCTAGTGATGTCTCTACCCAAAGATCGTAGTCTTGAGTTATTGGTAATTTTTTTTCAGATATAATTGGTTGATTTTGGTTATCGTATAAAGCAACTGAGGCTTCAACAGATTCAGAAGAAGAAATTATACTAAAATCGTAAGTATCATTTTTTAAAACATTAATAGTATACTTTAAAAATTCTCCGGATTCGGTATGACTAACATGGTATTTTGATATTTTCGTATTGCTTGATACTTGGATATCAACTCCATCATTTCGATATGCCCAACCGTTATTCCACGTTTTTAGTCCTCCTCCATTTGGTCTATTGTCTATATAATCAAAATCAAAATAGGCGAGTCCATTTGCACCCAAATCATAATCAACAATATTTATATTGCCGGGTATATATAGATTCTTAAATGGGAGATTTTTTATACCATAATTATCATCTAATAATGAGGCAATAACTCCTTTTTTAATTTCACAATTTTCGAGCTTAAGATTTTCTACCATGTTATTTAAACCAAGCTGAGCAGTTTCAGTTGAGGGCTTACCGCCATCACCATTCCAATATCTCGTGATTTCTTGGTATACAGAATCAGATGGTGATGATACGGGGCCTGTTATAGTACCAATTTTTTTATAGTTCCACCAAGCCCACCCTATATCATTCTTTTCCATGAGATTTGTTACTTCCATAAACCACTCGTTTGAGTTTTCACCAGCTTCGCCTAGCCATAATGGCCTGTTAGTTAGATTTCTAAAGTTGATTAAATACTGAATAGTGTTTTGATTTACTCTATTAAATACCATCCATGAATAATAATGAAAAGCCCATATCATATTTTGATCAAGAGCTGGACCTAGTCCTTCAAATGCTCTGGACCACATATTGCCATTTACAAATAATGTATGATTTAGATCATATTTTCGAATGCGATTTCTCATTTGCCTTTGCAGATTTCTAACGCGCGAACCTCCATTGTATAGAACAGGTTCATTGAGGAGGTCGTATCCACCAATCCATTTTTCAGTTGCATATCTTCGAGCTATTTCGCCCCAAATATCAACTGCCCATTCTTGATTTTCTGCGCTATCCCATAACTGAGCTCCCTCATCTCCATCTGCGTTCTCATCGCCACTTTGTGACCCAGGGGCAACATGCATGTCTAATATGAGGTAAATTTCGCTTCGGCTACACCACGCAATAACGCTATCAATAACTGAAAAACCTTTTTCATTATAACTGCGATATGCAGGACTAAGGGTTTTGTAATGGAAGGGTAACCTAACTGAATTAAATCCCCATTCAGCTAATTGAGCAATGTCCTTTTCGGCAACATAGTTTTTTTCAAATTTTTCATAAAAAGTTATTGTAGAGTCTTCGCCAATAAGATCAACGATACGATTCCGAATAGATGTTGGCGAACCCCAAGTACCAAGCATATATCCTTCAGGTACTAGCCAGCCACCAAGGCCCATACCCTTTAAAATTATTTTTTCTCCATTATTATCAAATACCTCTTTTCCAACTACATGTAAATACTGAGCATTAATTGCGGCGGTTAGAAAAATAATTGATAGAATTGACTTATAATTAAATTTTTTCATAGACCCTAACATAATCAATTTCCATTTGCGTTGGGAAATTTGTAGTCTCATCAGGGCTGCCTGGCCAATCACCGCCGACTGCTATATTGATTAAAAGATGAAATCTTTGATTGAATGGCCATGTTTTAAAATTATTCTTTTCATCATTCTGAAAAGAATAATATTTTTTATTATTTATATAAAAATCTATTCTGTCTTCAAACCACTCTATTGCATACACATAAAATGCAGTATCGATATTATCTAGTTTTAAAGATCCGCCTCTTTGGGTATTTATTTTATGATTATAGGATTCAGTGTGAATACTGCCATGTATATGACCTGGGTCAAAGCCAACATGCTCCATAATATCAATCTCGCCACTTTGGGGCCAACCGCCGTACATCCAGTCTGTTGGCAACATCCATATTGCTGGCCAGATACCCTGACCAAGCGCAACCTTTGCCTTAACCTCAATTCTTCCATAAAGCCAATCCCCTTTGCCGGAAGTGCGCAAGCGAGCTGATGTAAAATATCTCAGATTATCAGGAGATCCTGCTCCTTGTGGAACTACTTCTGCCCTAAGAAACAGCTTACCATTTTCAATGAATGCTGTTGAGTCAGAATCTGAATAGTATTGTAGTTCATTATTTCCCCATCCATGTCCTCCTATTTCATAGGACCATTTATCTAGATTTAATTCTGATTTATTAAATTCATCATTCCAAATAAGCTTCCAGCCTTCAAGGTCCCATTCATTCCCGGAAGGTATTTCAACCTTTTTCTTTGAATCCTCGCATGCAACTAAGGCAAAAACAATTATGAGTATATTTTTTTTCATTTAACTAATGATACTTTTTTAATATGAATTTGTTGATCGCCTACCGCTCGAATGAAATAAGTTCCTGTTGAAACATTTTTTGCATTCCATTGTAATAGAAATTTATTATTGATCGTTTGATTATTAATCAATGATTCTACCTGTTTTCCTAAAATATCCACAATGTCAATTGTTAGCTTCTGATCATTGCTGCTTTCAATTGGTATTGTAAGATAATTATTAAATGGATTAGGAAACGCTTCTCCTATTAAAAAAGTGGAAGGACCTCCTATATCGGTCTTGATACCCAAGCCTACAGTTTTATCAATAATTAATCCATTTAGAAATGGGCCGGCTGCCGCATAACCCTGCCCATATAAATTCAAGTCAAAATGAATATCTAAAACTCCATCCATTACAGGAACGTATTTAATTTTCTTTTCTAGTGCAGTATTTTTTCCTACATCCTTTGAAACATCCAAGTTGGTTATTTTTAAATCTCCCTCAACTAAAATATTAAATGATCGCTCGTTTGGATTATAGTGATTATCGGAGAACATCAAAGTAATGTCATAAACACCTGGGTCTATACGAACTTTGTAGAGTGCGATGCGTTCAGCTGATGAACGATAAATTTTATCTAAAGATGTATTTTTAATTTCAATATTATTGACTGTTTGATGGTTTCCATTAAGATGCCCATAATCTTCATATTCATACCACCAAAATTTATCTGCTAAAAAACCATCAGAGCTTTCTCCTCCAACATTTACCTTAAACGGAAGATTTACTGGTTTTGTGTTAGCGATTACCAATATTTGATTATTAAGCTCGTTTCCAAAAAAATCTTTTATACCGGATAATGAGATGCGATGGGTTTTATTTGGCTCCATACCCTGTGTTGATAAATTTATTGTTCTTAAGTCAGAGTCGAGATTTATGTCCATAATCTGCACATTGTTAATTCTATAATTTTGTTTATTGTTGATGGACGTTGAATCAAGCTCTTCAGAAAATCTCACTGTAATCACATTATTTCTTTTAAAGCCATATAAAGCTTTGGGTTGGATACTGTCTTGATATCCAAAGGCATTGCCGTATGTTAAACATAGGATCATGTTGCCATCTTTAAAAATAACATTTTGAGGTTCAAATTTTACTCTATTCCCTGAAAAGGTGTGAGTCGCCTTTTCCCATCGATCAGAATCAAAAGAGTCAAATTCGTCTTTCCATTGAAACTTAAAATTATTTCCAGAACCATGGGTGCCAGCTCCAGGAATATATTCATAATACGCTACGTTATCGTAATATGCAAATCGAGGAATAATCTCTTCATTCCACTTCCCCACCCAATCTTCGTAAACAGGTACCCATAAATTCATCATAATTTTTTGAGGGTGCTTAAGAGTTGCAATATAGCTGTGACTTGGAAGGTCTTGTCTATAGTATTCTTTCCCATCAACAAACCAAGCTACATAGTTTGGAGTCCATTCAAATGCATAATCGTGGTATTGTGTGTGGGCACTTAAATCTTTTACAAAACTTTCCCGTAAGTGGCTTGATTGACCGGGCGTTATAGTGTTCATACTAATAATATCGTCCCATCTACCTAAGATCTCAATATCAATTTCATTCCAAATATGCCCACCATTAATTAGCTCATCTTGGTATGTAAAAAAAGAGGATACGAGCCCGTCGCCTTGCGCAGATTTAAGCCGCACTTCAAATCTGCCGTATAAAAATGATTCTTTGGTGCGTAATTCTCCACCAAAATATTTTTGACCTAAAGCAAAATTTGTCAAAAAATAAATTATAAAAAAATATTTAATCAATCTTAGACCCATAGTCAAGATAGCTATCATCAGTATAAGATGGAAAATTTGGCACCATAATTGGATAAGGAACATTATTTTGAGTTACAAACATATCAACTTTTGAAATCTTAATCTTTTCAAACAAATCCGTATTTATAAAAATATTTTTATCATATTTATCCTGTAATTTATCAATAATTGGCTTCATTTTAATATGACGATTTTCATTAGAAGCGCTCTGATCAAACAAGAGTGAAGACTGATAGGCAAGGAAGCTATCCTTCCAAATACTAGCGCTTTGAGCGACTTCAAAAGATTTATCCAAAGACATATCATAAGCCCTTTCTGTTAAAAATCGATCTTGAATAAAATCAATTATTGCCAGTCTGAATTGATCTGAAAATTCTGCTGAATTCATTTTTTTCTTTCTGAAAACCAAAGGGTGAGACATTATTTCATTTTCAAATTTTTTAATTTTCCATTCTTCGCCATTTAAATTAAAAAGTGCAAAATCAGAAAAATCATTGCTCATTGGTTTAATATCTTCAAGTGTCAAAAATTCCCCATTATTAAAGATCGCGCCTGAAATAGCAGATTCTTTTTCTTCGCGCGTTCTAAAGTATCTCTCACTTATTGCATCAGCATACGGAATTAAAACATCGCGGTTAAATTTAACTTCAACACCTTTCATAGCATCAGCAATGAATTTTTTATAAGTCTCAACACCTTTTCTTTCTTTAAGTATATTAATAACATTGGCATTA
>CEUA01169957.1_pt1 | contig 10697 bp, 11 predicted proteins | sample 361541 | NCBI WGS metagenome assembly CEUA01 (sample SAMEA2623079, study PRJEB7988) | marine metagenome | isolation source: saline water (ENVO:00002010), including
TGGGGCTTTGCTAATGCTGTTACTGATCCAATGGTTAATGCTTTTAAGAAAGTCTTAGAACTATCAAATAGTGAAGCAGCTTGGGTGCAAATGGCTTTTTATGGCGGATATTTTTCAATGGCTTTACCAGCTGCAATTTTTATAAGAAAATTCAATTATAAAAAAGGAATTCAGTTAGGTTTAATTTTATATGCCATAGGAGCATTAATGTTCTATCCTGCCGCAATAACTGAAAAATTTTGGTTCTTTTGCTTAGGATTATACGTTCTTACATTTGGATTAGCTTTTTTAGAAACTACAGCCAACCCATATGTCCTTTCAATGGGAGATAAATCAACAGCAACAAGAAGATTAAATCTTGCACAAATTTTTAATCCAGTTGGATTACTTATAGGATTATTAATTGCCCAACAGTTTGTTTTAAAAAATCTTAAATCAGATAACATAACTTCTTTTGAAAATTTAGATATAGCTCAAAAAATTTTAATAAAAACTTCTGATTTAATTGTAATTAGAGATCCTTATGTGATTTTAGGTTTAATAGTTTTAATTTTCTTTATAATAATTAGTATCGTAAAAATGCCTCAATTCAAAGAGGATGATAAAGGTTTTTCAATTCGAAAAACATTATCAAAACTAGTTTCAAGAAAAATGTACCGTCTAGGGGTTTTAGCTCAGGCTTTTTATGTGGGAGCTCAAATTATGTGCTGGACATATATATATCAATATTCTGAAGGTAAAGGAATTAATAGTGTAACAGCTGCTAATTTTCAGTTTTTTGCATTTATATTCTTTTTATTAGGAAGAATTTTTGGAACTTATCTGCTAAAAAGTTTTAATGCTGAATTTCTTTTAAAAGTTTTTTCTTTGTTTTCTGGAATTTTAATAATTATAACCATTTTTAATACTAATATTTATGGCTTGTATAGTCTCGTTGGTGTTTCTTTTTTTATGTCACTAATGTTTCCAACTATCTATGCTCAAACATTAAAAGGTTTAAATGAATCAGACACAAAAATAGGAGCTTCTGGTCTTGTTATGGCAATTGTTGGCGGAGCTCTTATGCCTAAATTACAAGGATTTATAATTGATTTTGGAGGACCAGGGGTAAATGATATAAAAATTTTAGGAGTAAACGAGGTTAACTTCTCATTTGTACTTCCTTTAATTAGTTTTTCTTATATATACTTCTATGCGAAAATTTTAAATAAAAATTAAAGTTTTCTATACCAAATATTTCTGAAACTAACAAAATTACCATGATCTTGAATCTTTAAAGCCTTTTTAGGAAAATCTGTCATTTTAGTTTTTGGAGGGCCAATATATTCAGTAGTACCAAGAATTTCAACATTATTTTGAATTAATATTCCGTTATGAAAAACAGTTAATCTTCCTGACTTTATTATTTCTCCGTTTATGTTATATTTAGGTTCTTCAAATATAATATCATATTCTTGCCATTGACCTGGAGCCCTTGATACATTAACGAGAGGAGCATGCTGTTTATATAATGATCCTGCTTGACCATTAGAATATGTTCTATTATTATAACTATCCAAAACCTGAATCTCATATCTGTTTTGAAAAAAAATTCCACTATTACCTCTTCCTTGACCAGAACTAACTATTGTTTTAGGTGTTTTCCACTCAATATGTAATTGAATAGAACCATGTTCATCTTTTGTTTCTATAGCTCCTTTACCTGGTAATACTGTCATTGATCCATCTTTATTAATAGTCCATTGAGCTGGTTTGTTTTTTCCAAAAACTTTCCACCCTTTAAAGATTCTAGAAGATGTTTTCCATTTTGAAAGATCTTTGCCATCAAATAAAATTACAGCATCACTTGGAGGTTGATTATTTTTCCCTGAATTAATTATGATTGGCTCTGGATCCCAAATTTCAGTATCTTCAGGTTTATATTGAGAATTAATTTTAAAAAAAGAAATTAAACAAATAAATAAAAGGATTCTTTTTACAAAAATATTATTCATGATTATTTTTTTAAAAACCTAATTTAATAAATTTTAAATCTTTTAATACTTTTACATAAGAATTAATTATATAATGCAAGAAATTTTAAACTATTTTGAAACAATACCAACTTTACATAGAAGTATAATTCTAGTTGGTGGGATTACTTTTTTCTGGATTCTTGAAGGTAATTTGCCTTTATTTAACTTTAATTATAAAAAATGGAAACATGCTATTCCTAACTTTTTTTTTACAATCACAACAATTCTGATAAATTTTATTTTGGCTTTTCTTCTTATAATCACTGCTGATTGGGTAACTTTAAATCAATTTGGATTGTTATATTTTTTTAATGATCTACCTATATACATTTCGGTATTTATTGGAATAATAATGTTAGATTTAATAGGTGCATATCTCCCTCACTTTTTAGAACATAAAATAAAACCTCTTTGGATGATTCATTTAGTTCATCATACTGATCATAAGGTAGACACAACGACGGGTAATAGGCATCACCCATTAGAAAGTGTAATTAGATTTATCTTCACTCTACTTGGAGTTTTTATTATTGGAGCAAATATTGGCATTGTTATGTTATATCAATCTCTTTCGGTATTATCGACTCAATTTACTCATGCAAACATTCGTTTACCAAAAAAAATCGACTATATATTAAGTTTTATTATAGTATCTCCTGATATGCATAAAACTCATCATCATTATAAACTTCCATACACTGACTCAAATTATGGAAACCTTTTTTCTTTTTGGGATAGACTTTTTGGGACTTATAAAAATTTTGATAGAGATAAACTCGTCTATGGAGTTGATGTTTTTTATGATGAAAAAGAAAATGGTAAAATTTATGAATTATTAAAACAACCTTTCCAAAAATATAGGAAACCTTCAAAAACAGAAAGTTAACCTTTAACAATTTCATTTATCTTAACTTGAAGATCTTTAATAGAAAAAGTAAACTGATCTCCTGATATCATATTTCTAATACTAAATTTTTTTTCTTTAAATTCTTCTGGACCAATTATTATAACAAATAATATACCCTTTTTGTTAGCATAACTTAACTGTTTTTTCAATTTATCTTTTGAAGGGTATAACTCACAAGAAATATTATTTTTTCTAAGTTTATTTATTTCATCATGAATATTACTAATCAATTCATTTCCAAAATTTAAAAATAAAACCTCTGTAAGTTTTTTTATATTCTCAGGAAATAATTTTAAAGATTCCATAACATAATAAATCCTTTCAAATCCAAATGAAATTCCAATTCCACTAATATTTTTTAAACCAAATTTTGAAGTTAAATCATCATATCTACCCCCACCTCCTATTGATCCTATTTTAATTTCAGTAGGAGGTGAAACCTCAATAATTATTCCTGTATAATAGTTCAAACCTCTAGCCAAGGAAAACTCAAAATCAATAGTTGATGATTTTAACTTAGTTTTAGATATATAATTTAAAACAAAAGAAATATCATCTAATCCAGATCTGTCTTGATTAGAGCCTTTAAATGTTTTTTCTATAAATTTTAATTTTTCTAATGTTGTTCCAGAAAACTTAATCAAAGACTTTATTTTATCTGTGGCCTTTTTTGGAAATTTTTTATTTTCAAATTCTTTAATAACCGCATCAACTCCAATTTTATCAATCTTATCTAAAATATTTGTGAATTCTATAAAACGATCTGAAATATTAAATAATAATGATAAAGAAAACAAGATTTTTCTATGGTTAATTCTGATTTTGACACCATTAATATTAAGTCTTCTAAATACTTCATCATACAATAAAACCATTTCAATTTCTTGCCATAAAGACCTATTACCAATAATATCTGCATCACATTGAAAAAATTCCTGAAATCTTCCATGTTGAGGTCTATCAGCTCTCCAAACAGGTTGAATCTGATATCTTTTAAAAGGGAAAGAAATCTTGTTTTGATTCTGAGACACATATCTTGCAAAAGGAACCGTTAAATCAAATCTCAAGGCTTTTTCAGATATAGATCTTGAAAATTTCTCATAATTCCCTTTCTCTAAAGAATTTATATCTGCCTTTTTTACTTTTTCACCAGAATTTAAAATCTTAAAAATTAACCTATCCCCTTCTTCTCCGTATTGACCTGTTAATGTTTCCAGTTTTTCAAAAGAAGGAGTTTCAATTGGTTCATATCCGAAAATTTCAAATGTAGATCTTAATATTTTTTTTATATAATTTCTTTTAAAAATCTCTTCACTTGAAAAATCTCTAGTTCCTTTAAGTATTGTTGGTTTAATAGCCATACTAAATAAATATAACAAAAATGATTCTATTTTTTATTCAAATTGAAAAACAAGTTTCAAGAGATTTGAATTTTTTTCCGTCTGATATAATTGCACCCTTTTTTAAATATTTATATATATAAGTATTTCTATTTTCAGGATATTTCCTAGATGATTGATAAATAGATATATCTTTGTTTTTTATATTTTTCAAAATCCAATTCCAATCTTTATTGGCATGAATATTTATCTTTTTATTTAAGCATTTAACAACTATAACCGAAATAGATTTTTTTTTTGAATTAAATAAAAATAATTGATCTTTATCACTATAGTTAAAAAAACTACATTCACTCATAATCTTATCCCAAACCATTTCACTAAATTCATCCAATAATAAATCCATTTTTCTACTTTCTTTTTTCTTAATTATACTCCAAAGTTTTTTATCAATTCCCTTTGAACTTAAGTAAAAAATAAACTGCTTGTAAACTGAATTAAGTTGATCTTGAGAAAGTCTATGATACTTCATTCAATTATTAAAAAAGTAGCTTGTGAAATTATTTTTTTTCTTCAGCAACAATATCAAAGGGAAACTTAATAATTACTTGTCTATGAACTCTAATTGTTGCTTCATAATTACCCAATCTTTTAATATTTTTTCCTGGAAGAGTAATTTGTTTTTTATCTAGTTCTATCCCTTTTGAAGAAATTGATTGGGCTAAATGACCATTGGTAACTGATCCAAATAATTTATCTCCTGATCCAATTTTTGAAGAAATTTTAATTTTTAATTTAGAAATCTTATCAGCTAAAACTTTAGCATCATCAATATTTTTTTTCTCTTTGAATGCTTTTTGCTTTAAATTTTCATTTAAAACTTTAAGTTCAGATTTAGTAGCTAAAACAGCCTTGCCATTGGGAATTAAATAGTTACGTCCATAACCATTTTTTACAGTTACAACATCATCTTTAAATCCTAAGTTTTCAATATCTTCTTTTAAAATTAATTGCATCATTTTTTATTTTAATAAATCTGCTACATATGGCATTATTGCAAGATGCCTAGCTCTTTTAATTGCTATAGAAACCTTTCTTTGATACTTGAGAGAAGTTCCTGTTAATCTTCTTGGTAATATTTTACCTTGCTCGTTTACAAATTTCAATAAAAAAGCTGAATCCTTATAATCAATATATTTGATTCCTGATCTTTTAAACCTACAATATTTCTTTTTTACAGTAGTCTCAATATTCAAAGGAGTTAAATACCTTATTTCTCCTTCTTTTTTTCCTTTAGACTGTTCTTCTATTTTTGACATAATTTTATACTTTAGACTTAACTTTCATTTTTTTTCTTCTCTTTTCTGACCAATCCAAAGCATGTTTGTCAAGTTTTACAGTTAGATATCTCATAACTCTTTCATCTCTCCTGAACTCCATTTCTAGTTTTTTTGAAACTTCAACGGTTCCTTGATACTCAATGAGATGATAAAAACCACTTTTTTTATTTTGTATTGGATAAGCAAACTTTTTAAGACCCCAATTCTCTTTAGATATTATATTAGATTTAAGTTTTGAAATAATTTTTTCATATTTCCTAACTGCTTCCTCTATCTGATCTTCAGACAGAACGGGATTTAAAATGAAAACAGTTTCATAATTGTTCATATAATTTAATTTAGGTCCGCAAAATTAGTTTAATCTAGATTCTTAACCAAAAAATATATAAAAACATTTTCTAATATGGATCAACATCAAAACTTAGTTTTGTAGATTTATAATTAGCTATAGAATCAAAGCTTGATTTTATTTTAATAATTATTTTTTTTGTTTGGACTTGATTAAGATCAGAATCAATTTTTATCAATATTTGTTTTTGAAATAAATTTCTAATTTTTGAAACATAGGGGAAAACTGGCCCCAAAATAGTTCCATTATAATTTTGTTTAAGAACATTATAAAACCATTGGGAAGATTCATTTACTTTATTTATACTTTTATTTTTAAAAGTTACCCTAATCAATTTAATATATGGAGGATATTTGTATTGCTTTCTTTCGGTTTTTTGATTTTTAAACATTGATTCATAATTATAATCCTTAACATATTTAAACAATTCATTTTCATATTGAAAAGTTTGCAAAAAAACTTTTCCTCTTTCTTTATTCCTTCCAGCTCTTCCAGAAACTTGACACAACATTTGGTATGTTCTCTCATAAGATCTAAAATCAGGAAAATTTATTAAATGATCTGCATTTAAAACACCCACTAATTGTACATTCTTGAAATCTAAACCCTTAATTAACATTTGTGTTCCAACTAAAATTTGAATTTTATTATTAGAAAAGGAGTCTATAATTTTATCAAAAGCATATTTCCCTCTTGTATTATCATAATCCATCCTTTCAACATTAATTTCAGGAAAAAACTTAATAACTTGTTCTTGAATTTGTTGAGTTCCAATTCCTTTTGATTCTAAACTAAACATACCACAACTATCACACTGTTTAGGTCTTAATCTATTATAATTACAATAATGACATCTTAATTGATTTGAAACTTGATGATATGTCAAAGAAACATCACACTGAATACATTGAGGAACATAACCACAACTTAAACATTCTAAAATTGGAGAATATCCTCTTCTATTTTGAAATAAAATTATTTGATGATTATTTTTAAGAGCTTTATTCATTTCATTAATCATAGTATGAGAGAATACTCCATCCATCTTCTTTTTTTTATAAGATTCTTTTAAATCTATTATTTTTATTTCAGGCAACTCTATTCCTCCATATCTTTCACTAAGCTTAACCCAACCATATTTTCCTTCCCTTGCATTTTGTGATGATTCAATTGAAGGAGTAGCAGAACCCAAAACTACTTTTGCTCCAATCTTAGAACCATAATATATTCCACAATCTCTTGCGTTATACCTTGGATTAGGATCAAACTGTTTATATGATGATTCATGTTCTTCATCAATAATTATTAATCCCAATATTTGGAATGGCAAAAAAATAGAGGATCTTGCCCCTACAATAATACTTGCACTTTCTTTATTGTTTAAAACATTTTTCCATACTTCAGTCCTTTCATTTAAAGAATATCTAGAATGATAGACTTTAACTCTATTTCCAAAATATAAAATTAATCTTTTAACAATCTGAGAAGCCAATGAGATTTCTGGTAAAAGATATAATACTTGTTTCCCTTTTTTTATTTCAAGCTCAATTAATTTAATGTAAATTTCTGTTTTACCTGAAGATGTAATTCCTTCAAATAAAACTGTATTCTTAGATTTAAATTCTTCTAAAATTTTTTTAAAAGCAATATTTTGTTTTTTAGTTAATAAAACTTTTGAATCCTTAATTTTTGTCTCAATTATATTACGATCTTCCTTTACATATTTTTCAATTAAAACTTTTTTGTTTAATAAAACTTTTAATATTGAATTAGAAAAACTAAGTTTTTCTTTTATTTCTTTTACATTTATAAGCTTATCAATTTTTTTTTGATGCTTAATTAAAAAACGAATAAATTCTAATTGTTTTGGAGAGTTTTTTAAGAATTCAAAAAGTTCTTTTTGTTTTTTTTTATTTTTATATTTTTTATTTACATAAATATATCTTGTTAGTTTTGGAATATATTTATCTTTTATTTTTTGATTTAATTCAATAAGATTCATTTCAATCATTTTCTCTATAATTGGCATTACAGACTTTTTTTGAATAACAGATATTACATCAGAAATAGAAAGAGGACCTGCTTCTAATGCTTCATAGATTAAGTATTGATCATCAGTTGTTCCTTTTAATATTTCATCATCAACTTCTTTTTTAGATATTTGACTTTCTCCTTCTAACAATAGAGTTGAAGGGAGAGAAGCTTTCATAATTTCACCAATATTACACATATAATACTGTGAAACCCATTTCCAAAAATCAAAATTTGATTCACGAATTATTGGCTTTTCATCTAATAAAATTATAATAGACTTAACTTCATAATTTAAAGGTTTGTGTGAATGAATATTAGAAACAATTCCTGTAAAAATTCTACTTTTACCGAAAGGAACAACGACTCTCATACCAACACTTATATTTAAAAATGTTTTTTTTTCAAAAAAATAAGTAAATGTATTTCTAATTGGTAATGGTAATATTACATCTACATAAGAATCCATTTGAATATTTTTTAAACCCTTAATTTTCTTTTAAAACTGGCAATGGTGGCATTTAACTCAAATCCTAAAAGGAGAATATTTGAATTAATCCATATATATAGTAAAAAAATTAAAAGAGCACCAATTGATCCATACAATTGATTGTAATTTGAAAAATTATCAATATAAATACCAAAAAAATATGTAGTTGTGAAAAATAAAAACGTAGTCATCAAAGCACCTGGAGAAAGAAAACTTATTTTTCTAACTTCAATCGTTCCAAAATAGTATAATATACAAATAGTTGTGTGAGTAATAAATCCAAAAAATATTATTTGACCAATTCTAATCCAATTTATTTCACTTTCAATAAGAAACTCTAAATTTTTAAGAATGTAAAATTCAAAATAAAAAAATATAACTACAGCTATTAGAAATAAAAATGCTAACAAAACACTAACAGCTATTGAATATAAATATTGTTTAAAAAAATTTCTAGATAATTCAATATGATAGGAATCTTCAAAACCAGAAAAAATGGCTGAAACTCCATTTGCTGTAAATATAATTGACAAGATAAACACAGAAGACAAGAGACCTCCTCTTGGCTTATTTTGAATATCTTCAAAAATAGAATTAAAAAACCCTAGCGTTTCACTTGGAATAAAAAAATCAATATATAGCAACAAAGTATTATCAAAATTTTCAATAGAAACAAAAGGAATTAAGTCTATAAAAGGAATTAAGTTTAGAATAAATAAAATAAATGGAAAAAGAGCCATAAAAAAACTAAAAGAAATACTTCCAGCTCGAGATGACAAAGCCCCTTTTGCAATACCAATAATGTACATTCTTAATATGTCATAAAAAGAAAAACCATAAAAAAAATTTGGTTTTATTTTTTTTAAAAATTGAATAAAAGTATTAATTATTGGAATATTTCTAATTTTTATCATCTAAATCTAAATATCATAGACAAATATATAAACCTGATTAAATCATTACTACATTTTATTAAATATAATAACATCAAGTTTGTAAATTTATATTGTGAAAATAAAATTAATCTGTATAGGTAAAAATAATTCTAAATCATATGATTATGAAATAAATAAATATATTACCAGAATTAATTCATTTATAAATTTTTCAATCATTCATTTTAATAATTCAAAATTGATAGACAAAAAAATTAAAACATTGAAAAAAAATGAAGAATTAATATTTTTATTAGATGAAAATGGAAATGAATATAATTCACAAGAGTTTGCCAGTTTTATTCAAAAAAAAAATAATTTAGGATTTAATAAATTAACTTTTATTATTGGTGATCATTCTGGTTTTCCTAAATTATTAATTGATAGTTTTAAAAATAAAATAGCTTTATCTAGAATGACCTTCTCTCATCAAATGATAAGATTATTCTTTTGCGAACAGTTGTATAGAGCAATTACCATAATAAATAATCATCCCTATCATAATAATTAAATTAAATGAAATTAATTTTTGCAACACATAACGAAAATAAAGTTCGTGAAATAAAAAATTTAATTCCAAAAAAAATCAAACTTCTTAGTTTACATGACATTGGATTTGAAAATGAAATAATTGAGAGCGGAGATTCACTACATGAAAATGCGCTTATAAAAGCGAAATTTATTAATTCAAAATATAGATTAAATTGTTTTGCAGATGATACTGGTCTTGAAGTTTATTCTTTAAATAATAAGCCAGGTGTTTATTCATCAAGATATGCTGGTTATCCAAGTAACAACTCTAAAAACATTAAAAAACTTCTTTGTAACCTTTCAACATTTAATAACAAAAGTGCAAGATTTAGAACAGTTTTAAGTTTAATTATTGATAAAAGTGTTTTTAGTTTTGAAGGTGTAGTTAATGGAAGAATTTATGATAAAATTAAAGGTTCGAATGGTTTTGGATATGACTCCATTTTCATACCAAAAGGGATTAATAAAACTTTTGCAGAGCTATCTTTAAAAGAAAAAAACTCGATTAGCCATAGATCAATTGCAATAAAAAAAATGATCCTCTTTCTAAAAAAAAACTATTAATGTAACTTTATAGTAAATTAAATATAGATTATATGTTAATTTTAAAATTAAAAAAATTAAAAATTTAAGTTTTTATATTCTGATTCTTCTTTTCTTTTTTAATTCTAACGCTCAAAAAGAAAACAAACAGTTTAGAGCTATTGTTGAAAATGAAAGCACTGGTTTGCCAATGCAAAGTGTACATGTTTTAAACTT
>CEUA01234440.1_pt1 | contig 10689 bp, 4 predicted proteins | sample 361541 | NCBI WGS metagenome assembly CEUA01 (sample SAMEA2623079, study PRJEB7988) | marine metagenome | isolation source: saline water (ENVO:00002010), including
CAGTGGGAGGCGGGATTGATCTAAGCCGTATATCTCTTACCGGAATTGAAAAAATTAATATATACCGCGGCGCTATTCCAGCCCAACTTGGCGGCCATAGTATGGGCGGCGTCGTTCATTTAAAAACAAGACGTCTGCACGACACATTTTCTTCCAGCTTAAACGCCTCTCAAGGGTCTTTCAAGACGCAGCAATTAACTACATCATTAGCATTTCCTCTGCGAAGTAGTCGTTCTCTGTTCATGGCCGAATATCGGAAAAGTGGAAACAGATTTCGATACTGGGACGACAACGGAACACCTTACAACCTTTCGGATGACGAATGGACGAACCGTATCAACAGCGATTTCAAATCCTTTTATGCTTTGGCAAAGACTCACTGGCCATTGGGAGCCAATGATATCAATTTTCATAGTACCTTATTCCTACGTCGAAAAGGTATCCCTGGTATAGGTGCAAATCCTTCTCATCACGCGCGTTTTAATACTTGGAGAAATATTACGGAGGCCGCATTAACTGGTCGGTGGGGCAAAGAGCACAATATTTACCGCTTGAGAGCACAAAGTATAATAGAGGAAAGTACTTTTAGGGATTCGCTGGGAGAGGTTGGTATCGACTTACAAGACATGCATAATCGTACTCAGAGCTACGGGGTGATTGGAGAATCAACAGTTTCTCTGCCGTTAAATGTGGAGATGACTATTTTTACCTCCCAAAAAACTACATTGTTTATTCCAAACGATCGCTTACGTAGAGCCCGCACACTTCCCAAAAGTACGCGTTTAGCATCAACGATCGGGTCCGAAATAGAAATTCCTTTCTACAATAAGGACGTTTTTGGCTTCAGGATTTCGGGTCAAAAAAAGCATCGTAGAGATTTACTTTTTGAACATTCAGCAGGAATAGATTCTAAAGAACGTCGGCTGACTAAAACACACTCAGGAATTCAGGCAGGCATTTCAGCAAATTTAACGAACAATTGGAAACTACGTCTACACGCTGGAAAATACGAAAGAGCACCCAGTTTCTTCGAACTCTTTGGAGATCGAGGAGCGGTTGCCGGTAATGTGAAGCTTACTAATGAACAAAGCAGAAAATATGATTTCACGCTTTTTTATCAGGTACTTAGCATGAATTATCCGAGACTAACTTTGATAGAAATCAGCGGTTATTATAATCACGTCAAAAACCTGATCCGTTTTATTCATAATTCACAGTATGTTTCTCGCCCATATAATATCGGGGCGGCGCAACTAAACGGTATAGAAACGCGTTGGAATATTTCGCTTAGCCGAAAGTTGCGATTTAAAGCGAATTACGTGTATCAACGCGCAGAAAACCGATCTGCCTTCCCTTATGAAAATGGCCGAAATCTTCCAAATGCACCGACTCATCGATTCAACGGGAACATGGAATTCTCAGTAAAAGATTGGAGAATAAATTATGACATAAATGTGGAAAATCGTCATTTCCTAGATCGTGCAAATTTACGTGATGTAGATGGACGCATTTTACATGACCTAAGGATAACAATACCAACAAAAGTATCAGCTACTTTCAATGTTGAAATTTGTAATCTTACTAGTAATCAAGCCTCAGATATTTGGGCTTATCCGCTGCCTGGTCGTACCTATTTTTTTACACTCTATTTTGATAAAAAAACCATTTTATCAAACAATAATAAAGGAGCACTCTTAAGTGATAAGTAGATTATTTCGTTCATTGTTTTGTTTTTTATCTGTAGTTTTTTTCGCTTCAAATGCATATGCAAACTCTGATCTTTTTATCGTTACTTCAGATTATTCAACCGGAAGTACAGCTTTCCTTCCCGGAAATTCTGAAACTGCAGAAATAAACGTATTGCCCGTACATTCTGATGCAGTTGGAAATTATCAGAACGGCAACATCTACATTGTTAATCGACTTGGTCAAGATAATATCCTCGTCCTAAACCCAGAAGACCCTAGTCAGCCCATCCGACAATTCTCTGTTGGAAATGGAACCAATCCACATGACATCGAAATCATAGATGACGAAAAAGCCTACGTCACATTATATGAGCGAGCAGAATTATTAGTTGTAAATCCCACCAATGGTGTTGAAATAAAGCGGATAGATCTTAGTGTTTTTGCTGACTCCGATGGCCTACCAGAAGTTTCTAAAATAGAAAGAGTAGGCAACGTAGCCTATCTATCTTGTCAACGTTTAGACCGCAACACTGACTGGGGACCGGCTGACACCTCTTACCTTATTTTGGTCGATACTCTTTCTGATGAGCTTATCGATGCAGATGCTACATCAAGTGGGGTTCAGGGAATAACTCTAAGTGTGTCCAATCCTAATCGAATGGTACACGCTGGTCGTAAGTTAATTGTGAGTGGAGCAGCTCATTTCGGAGATCGAAATGGCGGCATAGATATTATCGATATTGATACGAAAATGAGTTTAGGGATTGCTATCGGTGAGGCAGCGTTAGGAGGAGATCTAAACGCAATAGCTATGCTCGACGAAAATAGAGGCTATGCTGTTATCTCTGATGAGAATTTCACTAACAGCATACTCCCATTCGACCTTTCTTCTAAAATAATTGGCCAACCTCTTTTAGGTCTTAGCGGTGGCTATATATCAGATATTGTTATAGAAAACGGAAGACTTATTGTGGCAGATCAAGGTAGCTATTCTGACCCGCAAAGTGTGGGCCTAAAAGTTTTTGATGCCGAAAGCGGAGAGTTATTGATCAGTAGAGTCGATACCGGCCTCCCACCGGTCATTCTCATTCCTCTGGGGAATACCAACGTAATCACGGCAGTGAGTGAGCTAATCCAATTGCCCAAAGAATCATTCCTTGGGGATGCTTACCCGAATCCTTTCAACTCCACTGTGTCAATTCCATTTACACTTGAAAAGAGCAGCACCTTAAAAATCTCTGTCTACGACGCGTTAGGTCGGCATGTAAATACGCTAGCTAACGCGACATTCTCGTCAGGATTTCATAAGCTAACATGGAATGGGCAAAACCAAAGAGGCATCACGGTGGGTAATGGATTATATTTCATCAATATTTCTACTAAAAGTCAGACGTTTCGATCAAAAGTGCTTTTGTTGAAATAATAGTAATTGATTCTCGCAAACCGAAACCAAGATTAGCTAGATTTAATTGAGTTTTTTATAATTAATTCTAGCTAATCTTTATTGGAGTATAACATGTCTCAATATAGAACAGGTATTATAGCTTGCGGTATAATTGCCCGTGTGCATGCACGCGGATGGCTAGGGATTCCCGGTACGCCAACCAAAATAAGCGCCTTATCGGACACAAATCCGGATGCCCAAAGTGAATTCGGAGATTTTTTCGAGGTTGATCCGTCCAGTCGTTACACTGACTACAGAGATATGCTTGATAAAGAAAATTTAGATTTCGTTGATATTTGCTCGTGGCATCAACAGCATGCCGAAATGGTCATTGCGGCGGCAGCCCGAAAACCAAAAGCCATACTATGCCAGAAGCCAATGTCTGTCGATTTAGGAGAAGCAGATGCTATGCTCACAGCATGTGAACGAAATGGCGTTAAACTCATAATCGCATACCAAAGACCTCACCACGCGGCTTGGTTAAAGGCACGAGATTTAATTAGGGATGGTATTATTGGCAACGTCACTCAAGTGCAACTGGAGTGCGGAGGAAATATTCTAAATACGAATTCACACAATATCAGGTTAGCACTATTTCTCATGGACGAGCCTAAAGTTGAGTGGGTCTCGGGAGCAGTCGAACGAACTACCGATCAGGTTGAGCGTGGCCTTCCTGCCGAGGATGCCTGCTTAGGGCTCGCAGGTTGTGATAATGGATCAACGCTTCTGATTGTCGGCAATTTGGTCGGAGGACTGGGACAAGGATGCCGCATAATCGGCACAGAGGGAATAATGGAACTTAGTACAACCCGTCATCCCGAGAATCAAATACCTTCTGATGCCCCCATGTATATGCCAGAAGGCAAGTCTGCTGGATACAATTATGAAATTGGTACAGTCCGCTATCTTAACTCTTCGACAAAAGGATGGACTGAGGTTAAAGCAGAATGGCACGATTGCTGGGCACACCAATGTCAAGAAACTATAGATTGGATTGAAGGGAAAATTGAAGAGCCTATTAGTAGTGGGGAAAGGGCAAGAGCAGTGCAAGAAGTTATGATGGCACTTTTTGAATCTGCCCGTAAACGTCAGCGAATCTATCTTCCTCTTAAAACAAAAGATAATCCGCTTAAACTGATGGTCGATAACGGTGACCTTCCGGTAGAATGGCCTGGACGCTATGAATTACGCGCCAGGTTAGTTAGAGGTGAGGGGATGTCCTGGGATAAGTAAAAAATTACTACATTCATAAAATCAAGTCAGAGAGGTTGACCCCATCAGAAAACGATCAACTTCTCTGGCAGCACCACGACCTTCATTAATTGCCCATACAACTAAACTCTGACCTCGACGCATATCACCAGCAGTAAACACGCTATCTATATTAGTAGAAAAATTTCCATGTTCCGCCTTGGCATTAGACCTTGGATCGCGTTCTATCTGCAGCTGATCAAGAAGCGTATCTTCCGGTCCACGAAACCCCATCGCCAACAATACAAGATCCGCTGGCCAGATTTTTTCTGAACCCGCTATTGGTTTTGGAACAAATCTACCATTTTCATCTTTAGCCCATTCTATATTTACAGTATGTAGTTCTTTTACATGACCCTTATCATCTCCAACAAAATTTTGAGTCATTATTAAATAGCTTCTGGGATCATCTCCAAACCTTGCTTTTGCTTCCTCTTGTCCATAATCTAATTTATAAACGTTCGGCCATTGAGGCCAAGGGTTCGTATCTGCACGTTCATCAGGAGGCTTGGGCATAATTTCGAATTGTGCAAGCGTGTTACATCCATGCCTCAAGGACGTACCACAACAATCTGTTCCAGTATCACCACCACCGATTACTATTACATTCTTTCCGCTAGCTGATATGAATTGGTCATCTTTATGCTCGGAATCAAGTAGGCTCTTGGTATTTGCATGTAAAAAGTCCATGGCAAAGTGTATGCCCACCAATTCCCTACCTTCTATAGGCAAATCATTTGGCTTAGTGGCACCTCCACAAAGTACCAGAGCATCATTATCTTCTATCAAAGTCTGACCTTTTATATCTATTCCAATTTCGGTGTTGGTCTTAAATTCAATGCCCTCAGCCTTTAATAATTTCACTCGACGATCAACCACAAGTTGCTTATCCAGCTTCATGTTTGGAATACCATACATGAGTAATCCTCCAACACGGTCAGCTCTCTCATAAACGGTTACCTTGTGACCTGCGCTATTAAGTTGGGCTGCACAAGCCAATCCTGCAGGGCCTGACCCAACAACAGCAACAGTTTTTCCAGACCGATGCGCTGGTGGATTTGGTTTCACCCAACCTTGATCGAAACCATGATCGATTATACTTGCTTCTATATTTTTTATAGTCACTGGAGGATCGTTTATCCCGACTACACAGGATCCTTCACACGGAGCGGGACAAACCCTACCCGTAAACTCTGGAAAGTTATTAGTCTTGTGGAGCCGTTCCAGTGCCTCTTGCCATAAACCCCGGAACACCAAATCATTCCATTCTGGTATGAGATTATTTATCGGACATCCAGCTCCTTTATCGCCTTCACTGACAACATCACCAAGATGACAAAAGGGTATACCGCAGTCCATACAACGAGCACCTTGATCACGAAGTTTTGATTCTGGCATGACTTCATGAAATTCATTCCAGTCCTCAATCCGAAGGAGCGGCGAACGATCGACTGGCAAACTTCGATCAAATTCCATAAAACCTGTTGGTTTACCCATTTGTAACCTCAAAAAAAATTCCGCAAAATTTCTAACTAAATATTTATGACACGGCCTCATGAAAAGCTGCCAATGCAGCTTCATCACCAGTCAAACCCTTCTCTTCTACTCGTTTCAGAGCATCAAGTACTTTTCGATAGTCTCTTGGCATTACTTTTAGGAAAAGGCTCTCAAAGGCATCCCATTTACTCAAAATATTTATACCTAATTCACTATTCGTAAAATTTACGTGAGTCGATACTAATTCTCTTACCTCAGCAATATCTTCTTTAAGTTCCAATTTTTCTATGTCAACCATTTCCTGATTACAATTTTGCGCGAACTGGCCTGAGACATCAAGCACGTAAGCCACACCACCCGACATACCAGCAGCAAAATTACGACCCGTGGCACCAAGAATTACAACCCGACCTCCAGTCATATATTCACAGCCATGGTCACCAACTCCTTCTACAACGGTTCGAACACCACTATTTCTAACGCAAAACCTTTCTCCTGCCTTACCTGCTATATACGCCTCACCTGAAGTCGCCCCATAAAATGCAACATTACCTAGGATAACATTTTCCGAAGCCTTTAAGCTAGAATTTTTTGGAGGATAAATCGCAAGACGAGCCCCAGAAAGACCTTTCCCAAAATAATCGTTGGCATCTCCCTCAACTTCTAATCTCATTCCAAGTGGGGTAAATGCTCCAAAAGATTGTCCCGCTACCCCAGTGAATTTCAAATGAATCGTATCTTGTGGAAGTCCGTCAGGACCAAAGCGACGTGTAATCTCACTTCCAACCTGAGTACCGATAACACGAAACGTATTTTGAATCGGTAGAGATGCTGTAACTTTCTCCCCATTTTCCAAAGCTGGCTTACAAAGATCAAGTAAGGTCTTCCTGTCAAATGATCGGTCTAATCCATGATCTTGGTTTTCAGTACATCTTCGTCCAACATCCGGACCAACGTCCGGCTGATACAGAATTGGGGTAAGGTCGATACCCTCCGCTTTCCAATGGGAAATCGCTTCTTTTGTCTCTAGTCGATCTGTTCTTCCGACCATTTCATCAATAGACCTGAACCCCATCGATGCCATAATCTCTCTCATGTCCTGAGCTACAAACTGGAGAAAGTTTACAATACTTTCAGGCGTACCAGTAAACTTCTTGCGCAACTCTGGGTTTTGCGTGGCTACTCCAACCGGACAGGTATCTAAATGGCAAACTCTCATCATGATACAGCCCATAGCAACCAACGCTGTGGTAGCAAAACCGAATTCCTCTGCACCGAGAAGCGCTGCTATTATCACATCTCTTCCCGTTTTTAATTGACCGTCCGCCTCTACAACAATACGAGAACGCAATTTATTCATAACTAATGTTTGATGCGTTTCTGCTAAACCCAACTCCCAAGGGAGACCAGCATACTTGATAGAAGTTTGCGGAGAAGCCCCCGTACCACCATCGTGTCCGGAAATAAGGACAACATCCGCCTTCCCTTTTGCCACTCCGGCAGCAACAGTACCCACCCCGAACTCCGATACAAGCTTGACATTTATACGTGCAAAATGATTCACATTTTTCAGGTCATGAATTAACTGGGCCAAATCTTCTATCGAATAGATATCATGATGTGGAGGAGGAGATATTAACTCTACCCCCGGTGTCGAATGACGAACCTTGGCCACCCATGGATAAACTTTTTTGCCCGGCAATTCTCCACCCTCACCAGGCTTTGCTCCTTGTGCCATCTTTATTTGAAGCTCTTCCCCTTGTGTCAAATAATAGTTGGTCACACCGAAACGACCAGAAGCTATTTGCTTAATAGCACTGTTTTTTGAATCTCCATTAGGCTCTGGTGTATACCGAGCAGGATCTTCACCACCTTCACCTGTGTTACTCCGTCCCCCAATTCGATTCATTGCAATTGCTAAAGTCTCATGCGCCTCCTGGCTGATTGACCCATAAGACATTGCGCCACTTTTGAAACGTCGCGTAATTTTCTCTATCGGCTCGACTTCATCTATCGGAATAGATTTGTCTGATACTTTCAATTCCAACAAACTTCTCAAGGTAGCCATACGTTCAGACTGATCATTTATCTGTTCAGCATACTGTTTGTAAATATCATAATCGTTATTTCTCGTTGCACGCTGCAATAAATGGATTGATTTGGGATTAAAGAGGTGATGCTCACCATCTTGGCGCCATTGATACTGACCTCCGACACTAAGCGTCTTTACAGATCCTTCATCATTTGCGAAAGCAAGACAATGCCGGTCGATAGCTTCTTTGGCTATCCCCTTTAAATCCATACCCTGAATCTGGGTAACAGTCGCCGTGAAGTAAGTATCGATAACACTTTGACTTATACCCATCGCTTCAAATATTTGAGCGCCACGATATGACTTTATAGTGGAGATACCCATTTTAGCCATAACTTTTATTACACCTTTTATCGCCCCATAGACGTACCGCTCTTCGGCTTCTTCATACGAATATTCGTCAAGCATATTTTCACGAACCATATCGTGAAGGCTTTCAAACGCCATGTATGGATTAATAGCTTGCGCACCATAGCCAATTAGGAGACAAAAATGATGTACTTCTCTCGGTTCACCTGATTCTATTATCAAGCCTACTCGTGTCCGTGTTTCGTTCCTGATCAAATGATGGTGAACACCAGAAACAGCCAACAAAGCGGGAATAGGCACATTATCTTCATCAAGATCTCTATCGGACAAAACAATCATATCAAAACCGGCCTGTACGGCTTCGTCTACCCTTTTAAACAGAAGCTCCATACCAGATTCCAAACCATCGATTCCAGATTTTTTATCGAACAAAATTGGGATCGTTTTAGCCGAATGACCCTTAGCATTTATATTGCGGAGTTTTTCCAATTCGAAGTTTTTTAAAATAGGTCGATCCAACGTGATCTGACGACAACTATCAGGAGATGGATTTAATAAATCACCTTCCGGGCCAATTTTCGTTTCGGCCGAAGTAACCAACTCTTCACGTAACGGATCGAGAGGAGGATTCGTTACCTGAGCAAAATGTTGTCTGAAGTAGTTGTATAGAAGCTGGGGACGGTCAGATAAGGCGGCAAGCGCAGCATCGTTACCCATCGAACCAACTGGATCGCGTAACGCTAATACCATCGGCTTTAAAAAGACTCGGAGATCTTCATAGGTATATCCAAAGGCTTGCTGCATTCGTAGGACCTCCTCATGATTCTCGAGGAAATCCACAGGCGAAGCGTCGGGCAAATCTGCTAAATGCAACAAATTTTCAGATAGCCATTTTCGATAGGGGTGCTCATTCGCGATATGATTTTTTATTTCTTCGTCACTAATAATTCGACCTTGAGAAGTATCAATGAGCAGCATGCGCCCAGGCTCTAAGCGTCCCTTATACTCAACATTCTCTGGTTTGATGTCACAAACGCCGGTCTCAGATGCCAGGACAACTACGTCATCCTTTGTAACATAGTATCGAGATGGTCTCAATCCGTTTCGATCTAACGTTCCTCCTACCACAACTCCATCTGTAAAGCCTATAGATGCAGGACCATCCCAAGGTTCCATTAAACATGAATGATATTCATAAAAAGCTCGCTTTGCATCATCCATTGTCTCGTGTTTTTCCCATGGTTCAGGGACCATCATCATTATCACATGAGCTAAGGATCGGCCTTGCAAATACAACAGTTCCAATGCATTATCTGCTTTTGCAGAATCCGATCCATCGCTATCAATTATTGGAAGTATTTCTGTTAATTTATCGCCGAATTTTGAGTCATGGAACATACCCTCACGAGCATTCATCCAATTCTCATTTCCCCGAACTGTATTTATTTCACCATTATGAATTAGATATCTATAAGGATGGGCACGTTCCCAACTTGGGAAAGTGTTTGTAGAAAAACGTGAGTGAACCATCGCAAGAGCTGACTCATATCTTTCGTCTAACAAGTCCGGAAAGTAAGTTTCCAACTGAGGCGATAAAAACATTCCCTTATAAATTACTGTTCGCGAAGAGAAACTCGCCGCATAATAACCAGAAGCCAACGTACTATGAATTTGCTTCGCGGCAAGTTTTCGTATGATGTAGAGTATTCTCTCATATTCAAGCGGATCTTGCCCAATAGCATCATTTAATCCAACAAAGACCTGAAACATCTGCGGCTCACCCGCTAACGCAGTATCGCCTATGTCGCTATTATCAACGGGAACCAAGCGCCATCCTAAGACTTTTTGCCCCACGCCAGAAATAATATCTGCGATCACCTTACGACATACATCTTGCTTCTTTTTTTCACGAGGCAAGAAAAGAACACCCACTCCGTATTTTCCTGTATCGGGCAAATCAAACTCACAAACGGAGCGAAAAAACCTATCTGGGATTTGCGTTAATATCCCTGCGCCATCTCCAGTATTCGGTTCACAACCGCAGGCACCTCGATGTTCAATATTTTGGAGTACTTCTAAGCCCTGACCTACAATAGAATGCGACTGAACACCCTTGACGTTAACGACAAAACCCATTCCACAAGCATCATGCTCATTTTGTGGATTGTAGAGACCTTGTTGCGCAGGAGACCCAGAAATATCGCTTAAATTTCCCATTAACCTATTTACTTCCATTCGAAATGGAACACTGACAGCCGGAATAGACACAATACGTGGTATTCATTTTCATATTTTGACAAGCTGTCGTTTTGATCCAGAAGAGACCAGAGAATATATTGTTATACTATTACTTTGTCAAACAATTATATGCCAAAAATATGTTTTAATCTTTACAAATTGAAGTATAT
>CEUA01048379.1_pt1 | contig 10679 bp, 6 predicted proteins | sample 361541 | NCBI WGS metagenome assembly CEUA01 (sample SAMEA2623079, study PRJEB7988) | marine metagenome | isolation source: saline water (ENVO:00002010), including
GTAAGGCAACAGTCATCGCTTTAGAAAGTAAGCATGATGAACAACTTCAAACATTATTTGAAGCATTAAGTAAGGTTAAAGAACTTATTCTTACTACACCTATTCGTATCACTGATAATACTAGTGACTATTATAGAAATAATGCAGAGTATAACTTTAGTCTAGAGTCTGATATTAATTTAGAGACTGGTGGGTATAAAGTTCCAGCAGATGTAATCACATTCCCAACAGATTACAGTGGTGGTGATGATCAGATTATTATTGATACTAGTGATCTTACCAGTGAAACTACTGTCACATACGGTATAGAAGAGGGTGAATCAATTTCATTCTCTAGTACTGAGAGGCATGGAAAAGACTTAGATAAATTGGATGGTCCTTCGTAGTTTATAAATACTTCTAGCCTAGAAAAAGTGTCTTCAGGACTAGAAGTATGTCAAAGTTACTTGCAAATCAGATATCTAATTATAATGATAACGGCCCCGTTGAAGTAAAGGATGGAGTCAATATACCAACAGGTAAACCCCTACAGGTAGATGGTGGTTCAGGATCCAGTGGACAATTTTTAAAGTCCACTGGAACTTCTGTTGAATGGGAAACGTTTCCATCTATACCAAACGCACAGGTCAATGTAGATTGGAATGCTACTGCTGGTCTTACCCAAATATTAAATAAACCCACTCTTGCTACTGTTGCAACGAGTGGGTCTTATAGTGACCTATTGAATCAACCAACTATTCCAGCAGGACAGATACAGTCTGATTGGAATCAGATTCAGGTAGGATCTCTTGATTATATAAAGAACAAACCAACAATATTCTCAGGATCATATAGTGATCTCACTGGTAGACCTACTATTCCTAGTACTATCACTGACTTGTCTGGTGTTAATCTTCCTAACCCTATACCAGATGGAACATATATTCAGTGGGATAATGCTACTGCTAGATGGATAGCTGGTACTGGATCTTCAGGTATACTTGATGTTGTAGAAGATACTACACCACAATTAGGTGGTACTCTGGATGCTAATGGTAATACCATTGACATGGGTTCTAATACTATTACAGATGCACTTGTTGGTCAATGGACTTCTGCATATAACTGGGGTGATCACTCAGCACAAGGATATCTTAAAGTATATACAAACACAACATATTCTCAGTCATGTATTGGTGATGCTGTTGGTGTTAAGTTAAGATTAACAGACAGTGTGGGTACACAGGATGATCTTTTACTTACTGCTGGTACTGGAATTTCAATTACTTCTGTATCTACAGAAGGATTTACAATTAATTCTACTGCAACAGGTGGTGGAGGAGGTGGTGCTACTGTAACCACAGATGATAATGCTCCAGGATCTGCTACTGATGGAGATTTGTGGTGGAAATCTGATGAAGGTAGATTAAAAGTATATTATAATGATGGTAGTGGTACGCAGTGGGTTGATGCTTCACCACCACTAGCACCTACTCAAGTAACTGATGGGTTTAGTTCTGTAGTTGCTGCTGTTACTAATCCAGGAACTGTTTATGCAAATAGATTTTTACAGTTTACAAATCATATTCTCCCATCTGCTACTGAGCAGTTTGATATAGGTTCTGCTGATAAGAAAATAAGACATTTATTCCTATCTGATAACTCATTGTGGATTGGTGATGATCATAAAATAGATGCAAGTGGTGGAGTTAATAAAACTAAGAAGAGGAATAAAGAATCTCTTCCTAAGTCAGTTACTGATGCTGGTGGAACCAATCAGAATGCTATTAATCATGCTAACAATACATTCTCTTACGACCCTGCTAAGACACAGGTTAAAGAGTTAACTGTAAATGATTTATTATCTTACTTGCAAATAATAACAAGTTCTTTTAAGACACCAAATGATTTATACCCACCAGAGGTATTAACTAATGGAGTAAACAACCCTGATTATACAACAGATGACTGGGAAGAGGTAGTTACCTCAAAGATGAATGGTAAGTCTGTTGCTCCTATAACAAATGCACCAGCTGGTGTTGTTGATTGTGATCTTAAGGAATCAAATTCATTTATTATTACTGACCCATCAGATACTATTATTCTTAATATGCTTGGTGCTTCAGTTAATAAAGAAGGAACAGTTCTTGAGTTTACTGTGTATGTTAAATATTCAGCAACAGCATATCTAATAGCTGGTCTAAATATCAATGGAGTAGCAGCATCTCTATTCAGATCATCAGTAACTGATGTGAGTTTACTAGATACAAACACAGTTCACACTTTTACTGTCAAGGCAGTATATATTGGTGGGGCATGGCAAGCAACCGCATTAGTAGGTTAAAATAAATGGCAATAAATTTTCCTTCAACAATAGGACAAGCAACAGACGGTTCGTTTAGGCACACCGCTTCTGGTATTACATGGGCTTGGGATGGAACTACTTGGGAGGCACAGGGGGTAACAGGTTATCAAACATTTACCCTACCTATTGCAACTAATACTATTCTTGGTGGTATTAAGGTAGGTAATAACCTAACAATAGCAACAGATGGTACTCTATCAACTCAGGCAGCAGCAGATACTCTCGCTGCTGTTTGTGCTAGAGGTAATGAAACAACCACAGATGTTATTGCTGGTGGTGATGGATCATTAGGTGGTTCAACCCTAGGTAATGCCTCACTATCCATTAGAAGTAGTACAGGAAGTCCTTCTAAGATTGAATTATATACTGAAGTATCTAACCAATATAAAGTTACCGTACAATCTTCTGCTAATACTAATTATAGTGGCGATGTAAACTTCACCCTACCGTTTAATAACGGGAGTGGAGGACAATTTTTACAGACGGATGGCAATGGTGTTACATCATGGCAAACTATCAATGCTACTCCACCACTTGAGAATCTATCTAACGTTACGATAACAAGTGTTTCAGATGGTGAGGTTCTGAAATATAGTTCTGTTAATAATAGGTGGGAGAACCTTCCTGATGATGCTGGTAGTGCAACTACAGGATTAGCTACACGTGATACTGCAAGCAACACTGCAAACAGTGTTCAAGTTAATCAAGCATCAAACATAGAGATAGCAGCAGCAAAAACATATGCCTTACATAAGATTCAGACTGACAAGGCTGCATGGATAACTCTTTATACTGATGCTACTAGTAGAAGTAATGATTCTAATAGAAATGAAACAACAGACCCACTTCCAGGTTCAGGTGTAATTGCTGAGATCATTACTACTGATGGAGCATTACAATTCATTACTCCAGGAGTAATTGGATGGAATGGAGATGCTAGTCCAAACAATAATGTATATGTTAAGGTAGTTAATAAAGGTGGGTCAACACAAAGTATCACAGTAACACTTCACTTTGTTAAGTTAGAGGCTTGATATGGCAGATAAAGTATACGTTGTCACTCTCAAGAACAGAAATGATCTAGAGGGATTCTATTCTGATATGTCATCAGATGGGTTGAAGCTTCATATGAAGAGACCTATCAGTAGGAACACACAATATTATATGACTGAGACACAGGCAGAGACTCTACGTAATGATGATAGGGTACTTGCTTGTGAATTAACTTTAGATGAACAAGGCATTAAACCTGAAAAATTTGCAGCACAACAGATAAACAATAACATGCACCCACATGTGGGTGATTTTAATAAGAATGGAACTCCTGATTATAATGATCGTGATTGGGCTAAGTTACATATGAATGGTGGAGTTGCTGAAAGGCAAAAGGGTAATTCTTATACTAAAGTATATGATGATACAGAGATCTTTAATGATGGAGCACATGTTGATGTAGTTATTTGTGATGATCCTGTGTCGTTTGATTGTGCTGAGTGGGAAAGTGATAGGATTACTCCAGGTCAGTCTAGATTTGTACAGTATGACTGGTATCAAGAATTAAATTCTTATGTTCAATCTATTGATGATGATGGTATATCATCTCCTGCTTCTAACTACACAAACTATATTGATAATGGTAGTAATCAGGAAGGACATGGTACTCACGTAGCAGGTACTATTGCTGGTAGGTGGTATGGATGGGCTCCTGAAGCAAACATTTATAGTATGCAGATATTAAGTGGAGCACACTTTACTCCAGTGCCACAGTTATTAGTCTTTGATTACCTTAGAGCATTCCATAGAAATAAACCAATCAATCCTGTCACTGGTACTAGGAACCCTACTATTACCAATCATAGTTGGGGATATCTTAAGAGATTTTACAACGATGGTTTTTTGATTAGTGATATTGGTAGTGTAACTTTTCGTGGTACAGTTTACAGTTCAAATAATCCTAACCCAAGTGGATGGACTATGGTGGGGTTAGAGAAAGACTTTGGTATAGGTCAGTTTAAAACAGATTATAATATTCATAATGCTTCTATTAATGCAGACGTTGAGGATGCTATTGAGGATGGTATAGTTGTTATTGGTGCTGCTGGTAATAATGATTTTTATATGTGTAGCACTGAGTCATCTGATCCATCTTATGTTGATTGGAATAACACAGTTTATATTGTAAATGAAGGAACATACTATTTTAACAGAGGTTCTAGTCCCAACAATACTCCAGGTGTAATAAATGTTGGTGCTCTTGGTACTAATGGTGATTTTAGAAGAGCTAGTTACTCAAACTATGGACCTCGTGTAGATGTTTATGCTCCAGGAAGTGCTATAATATCATCTTATATTAGTGGTGGAACATTTGATAACAAGTATGGTGGTAGTAATTGGTTCTATAATAACTATGGTACTAGTATGGCATCACCACAAGTTGCTGGTGTAGCAGCATGTTTAGCAACAGGTAAAGAGAGGTTCACTAATAGTGATGTCATAGGATACATTCAACAAAATTCTATGAAAGATGATATGACTTGGAATATTGGTGGTGGTGGATTGGATGATGCTACATGTGATGGTAGTGGTGGTGCAATGCCTTACTACGCAACTATCAATGCTGATATGTTAAGCATTAATCCAAGAAAAACTTCAGGTTATGTTGATGGGTGGTATTTAAATACTAATAAAGGTGATAGGAGATTGACTGGGAGACAGCAGGTATCTTATAATACTATGCAATTATTTCCTAGATCTAATACTCTTTCAAGACAAAAACCTGGGTTTATTAATTGGGAATATGCAGTGACTGCTCAGAGTGGTAGGTATCTATTCACTGGTAGAGACAGGAAAGAGATGCATGATGCTAAACAGAATGCTGTTATTAGTATAAAAAGAGGAGATCAAATAACTTTTAATGTTTCTGCTTCTGGACATCCCTTCTGGATATCAACAACGCAATCAGCAGCACCAACTATAACTACTACCAGACCTGGTGGAACTTTTACTAACAATGGAGCTGATCAGGCAGAGGTTATATGGGATACTACTGGTGCATTGATAGGTACATACTATTATAATTGTGAGTATCATTCATCAATGACAGGTATCATCTTCGTAAACGAATAATAAGTAATTCCAATGGCCATTAATTTTCCAAATACCCCTACGTTAAATGACACTCACAGTACATCTGGGAAGGTTTGGAAGTGGGATGGCACATCCTGGATAGGCAATGCTGCTAACCCACCCACTCAATATACTTTACCTGTAGCAACGACTGTTGATTTAGGTGGTGTTAAGATTGATGGTAGTAGTATTACTATTGATGCTAATGGGGTTATTAGTTCTGCTGGAACCACGAGTTTAACAGGTCTGACAGATACTACTATACCTAATACTATTACACCAGGTCATGTTCTAAAATGGAGTGGCACTACATGGACTCCAGCAGCAGATGCTTCTAGTGGTAGTGGTGGTGGTATTGCATTAACAGATCTTTCTGCTAATAATGCTGCTGCTGATCCTACAAATTATCCAGACGGTAATTTAGATTATAATAATCTTACAGGACAATTTACTTATACTCTACCATCATTCAATGCACATGAGAGGTGGCAGTATGCTGATGTAGCATCCTTCCCTGCTACTGGTGGTGGTAATGAAGGATCACTAGCATATGCTCTGGATATTGATGTATTATATTATTCTAATGGTCAGAGTTGGACTAACAATAGGATAGTAGTTACTGATGATTCTAGTAGTTCTGACTTTGCAACTTTATTAGGAAACTATCAGAGAATATATGATCTTACTCTTGAAGATCACACTGCTGGTAGTACTTCACAAAATGCTGCAAGAAAGATAGTAAAACTTGCTGACAATGAAGGTAATGTAGATGAGTTTGTTCTTGCTGTTGGTGGTGATATAACACTTACTAAGACAACTAATCAATGGGGTAAGGATGAAGTTACATTTGGTACTGTTGGTGGTAACTATTCAATTTCGTCTGAAGTAGATGCTGGACCTAATGATTCTTTATTAAGATTAACAGATGCTACGTCAGGTAATACAGATGAGATTAAGTTTGCTGGTGCTGATGGTCTGAGTGTAGAGAGGACGGATGAGCACACTATTACTTTTAGGAATGCTCCTACCGCTACTCAGTATACTGATGACATGTCAAAAGATGCAGCGTTTGCTGCATTTAATGGTGGTACACATCAGAATATTACATTCACATATGATAGTGTTAACAAAGTAATTAATGCTAATGCTACTGGTAGTGGTGGTGGAGGTGGTGGTGTTACTTATGATTTACAAGGTACAAACAACACATCTAACCAAGCAATTGTTCAGTTAGTTCCTTCTACTGGTACTACTGATACTATAGAATTTGCTGGTGGTGATGGTACTACTGTCTCTTGGGATAGTGCTAATAAAAAAATAACTATTACTAGTAAAAATTATCAAGTTGGTACACCAGCTGCTGCTAATGGTAGTGGTAGTTTAGCATTAGTTGATAGTACATTTACATATACGCCACCAGATTTAAGTTCTTATCTATCATCTGTACCTATTGCTAGTACTACTGTTGTTGGTGGTGTTAAGCAAGGTCAAAATTGTACCATACAAGCTGATGGTACTCTTGATATAGTTCAGGGTAGTTATACATTACCTACTGCTGGAACAGGTGCTGGTGGAACTCTTGGTGGTGTTAAAGTTGATGGATCATCAATAAACATTGATGGTAATGGTGTTATCAGTTCTACAGGAGGATCAACTGTCCCTCAGATAGGTACACTTGCAGGTACTAGTAGTAGTATTGCTGACGGTGCTCGTGGTGAGTTATCAATTACAGGACATAAAGGATATGTTCTTTATAAGATAACCGTTGATGTTGAGTCTTGGGTAAGAATATATTGTGATGATGCTACAAGGCAAGCAGATCGTTTCAGAAGTGAGGGTAATGATCCTGGTCCAGGAAGCGGAGTGATAGCAGAGTGTAGAACATCAGGTGCAAACCAAGATGTTTTAATAACTCCAGGTATCATGGGATTTAATAATGATAACCCAAGGACTGATACAATATACCTATCAATAAATAATAGAAGTGGTAGTGCATCTGCAATTACCGTGACGTTAACTGCATTAAAAATAGGGGAATAATAGATGACTGTTCTTATTGGAGACGAACCCGTAAACAGTGGTAATACTGGGTGGAGTAGATCAGATGTTTTAACTGCTCTAGAGAAAGTATTCTATGAGTTGGGATGGAACAGTGGTACTCAAGAGAATGGAGTACCTGTGTGTTGTAAGCCACCTGAATGGACTCCAACATCAACTGAGTTGGGAACTCAGAATGGACAAGAAACTCCTTATCCTAACTCTGCACAACGTTGGGAAGAGTGTGGAGGACCATCTATAATTGCTAGTGGAGTACCTTCATATGCTCAACAAAAATTTTATGTTACTTCCAATGGAACAACAGACTATCAAATCTATGAACGATTAGATATTAATTCATATGGTGTTGATATTACTAATGAAATTATAGTCGTCAATTCAAATAATTTACCTACTGGTACTAAGTTAACCTATGCTCCAGGTGAAACTGCTGGTGATGCTACTAAAGATATCACTGGATTAAGTCCTGGTGATGTTGTTTACTTACATAAAGTTAGTATAAATCAAATCAAATTATGTGTATCAGAAGCAGCTGCTCTTGCTGGTAGTGCTTTTATTGATCTGTCAGCAAATCCACAATATCCATATTACTTTGTTACTGATGCAGGAACTAATCCTACTATTACTCTTAACAGTGGAGACATTCCAAAGTTTATAATAAATGATAACAGTGGTGGTAACTTCTATCTTATGGACATGGCTGAAGGTGGTTATGTATCAGATAGAACAATCGTTGAAGACCCTGTAACAGGTGCATTGGTAAATCAAAATACAGGTGGTAATAATATGTCTGGAGTAGGTACTGAAGGAGATCCTTTAGTATGGAACACATCTTATTGGCAGCTTACTGAAAATGAAGTCTTTGATCCAACCAAAGATGTTGCTGGAACAGGGTATCAAGGTGTATATTCATATGGATATGCCAATGACACATATGGTGTTGCTGGTACTGCTGGTACTATGAAAGGTGCTATAGTAATAGTACCTTATGTTAATAGTAACACTTATATGGATTGGCATCAACTTTACTGGAAGTATACAGTACCTGCTAGTGGTGGTAGATCAGAATTAAAACTTAGAGTTTATCGTGATTCTAATGGTACTGATCAGGGTAAAGTGTGTGGTCTAACTATCAATAGTAAAGGAACGGGATGGTCTAATAACGAGGTCTTTACTATACCAGGAGATCAGATAGGTGGTGCTACACCTGCTAATGATATTGTGTTTGGTATTAATGCAGCTGAAACTTCAACAGGTCTTGGTGATGGTAAACCTAGTATTCATGTGACTAATCTAGGTGCAGGACAGAACATGTATCAGAAGCATCCTGATGGTGACTATTGTATCTTACGTTTAGAAAATGATGCTAATAAAAAGTTTGGTACAACCTACTGGTCGTTTGGATTTGATGATGATCTTAATTACATGCATGTAGAGAATGGTATTGGGTGGACTTATCTAAACAGATTGGGTGAACATACTCCTCAAGGTACTGATGGAAGTTACGTTGGAAATTTCAATGGAGATAGGGGTTTGGATCTAGGAGCAATACCTTATCCAATAATTAATTCTTCAAGTAATGCATATTATGATAACAGATTTTACTATGCAAGGATAGGAACACCAACTTCATACCCATTAAACATAAGGTATTATAAAGCACAAGCACCACAGGATGATAATTTCTGTGTGATTCAATTCACTCAAACTATTAATACTGAGGTCATACCTTACTTTACTTTTGCTCTTCATAAAGGACCAAACTTTGGTGCGAATGTTTATGATCTAGATGAGTGTTGGACAGGTACTATGACACGTTTCTGTACTGCTAATACTGATAATCAATCTTCTAATGATACTTGGGTTGATACTAGGTTTAATCAAGTAGGTTATGGTTATTCATCTACTTCAACAGAGGATGAGCCAGTTACTTATGCTTCTAAGGCACGAGAAGGTTCTTATGGATGGATGAGAAACCCTAATAGTGGTGGTATTGACATTCCTACAAGGTATGAATGTAACATAGACACTTTTAATAGTAATATTGAGAACCAAGTTATTCAGTATTTTAGAGATGATACTTATGATAGGTTTGATCTTAAACAGAATAGTTATGAAGAGAATACAAGGTATAAAGATGGAATAAGAAATGTTGGTACTACTTCTGATTGGTATAAACCTCTTAAAGGATTACCAATATGCAATCAGTTAGCACCTTGTCCATTTTATATGCCTGATGATTTTGTAATGCTTCAAGTAGCAGTTACACCAGGACAGACAGAGTTTAGACCAGGTGATCAGGTTGATATTAGTAGTTCAGAAAAGTATAAGATTATTTTATCTGATAATATAAAGGATCAAACGGGACTTGATGGGACAACTGGTGCTACTGCTGTGGGAATGCTATTCTGTGCGAGGGTCACTTAATGCTAACTTTTCCTGGAGGTCCAATATGGAGTAATGGTATCACTGTTAGTGCTCTGGGTGCTAGTGGTGCAGCAGCAGTGTTTAATGACAATATGATGGACTGGCCTGGCAACGTTGGAACCTCAGTTGGTGGCTGGATTCAGTGGCAGTCTGATCCTAGTAATGGATTGCCTACTATTCCTGTTACCACTGGCATTGAAGTTAAAATGGCAGAGACGAAGAGTGGATTCACATATAAATTGAATGGTAATGCTGTTACTATAACAGGGACAACAGGTAGTCCTACAACTACCGATGGAGGGTGGATACAGTTATATAATGGTGTCTATAATGTAGAGAGTTTTCGTATAGAAGATACTAATAATGAAGGAGGAACAAAATTGATGGGTGTTAGAATTAATGGCACTACAATTTTAAAGGATAATGATAGGAATATTCGTGCATCTCATACTCTTGAACAAACTGCTATTGCTAAACAAGAACTGACAGAGTATCAACCTACAAATGCAACAGCATTAAATGTTCCTGTAATTGCTTCTGTTACTAGAACAACTACATCTCCTTTAAATGAAACATTTGCTGCAACAGGATTACTCTCAGGTTTAACTAGAGCACATAGATGGCCATTGCAAGGTAGAAGACCTGCATATGGTTTGAAGTATCCTAGGGGCAACTATGCTAAATAGAATGGCCTTGATATATTATAATGGTAGATGAAATAAAA
>CEUA01024407.1_pt1 | contig 10668 bp, 12 predicted proteins | sample 361541 | NCBI WGS metagenome assembly CEUA01 (sample SAMEA2623079, study PRJEB7988) | marine metagenome | isolation source: saline water (ENVO:00002010), including
CGACCACTTAAAACCCCTTCAGAAATGTTGGGGTTTTTTGTTTTTTATATTAATTTAGTCAACTAAATTTCTCTAAAGTAAACGTAATTTATTTGAAAGAAATAAAATGAAATGGATTTATTTATCTATAGCTATCATTACTGAGGTTATAGCAACTTCATCTCTCAAAGAAAGTAATGGCTTTACAAAATTAATTCCTTCTTTAATCACATTTGTTGGATATAGTTTTACTTTCTATTTTTTATCTTTAACATTAAAAGAAATACCCATAGGTATAACATATGCTATTTGGTCAGGAATTGGTATATTTCTTTTATCAATTATAGGATACTTTAGATTCAATCAAACTTTAGATTTTGGATCGATAATTGGAATTAGTTTAATTGGTCTGGGTGTTATAGTTTTAAATGTATTTTCAAAAAACTTACATTAGATGAAAAAAATTTTAATAATTATGTTATTTATTACAGGCTGCATCCCAATTATTAATAACACAAAAAAAAATATGCCAACAAATAAAATTGAAAATATAAACTATTTTAAATGGAAATATCGTATTCTTATTATAGTTGATGAAAAAAAACAAGTAACAAAAAAACTAGGTGAATTTTCTAAAGAATTCAAAGAACGTGATATCTTAATTATTTTAATAAAAGATAATAATTCATTTATTAATAACACTTTAATGAATGATAAATTTCATAAATCAATTATAAAAATTATTAAAGATATTGAAAAACAGCATAACTATATTCTGATTGGAAAAGATGGATCAATAAAAAAAACTTATCCATCAGATATTATTATTGATCAAATATTATCTAAAGTTGATTCTATGCCTATGAGGATTAAAGAAGTAAAAAAAATTAATTAGAAAAGAAACTATGTGTTCCAAATTGATTTTTTGAAACTACTTTACCCGTTTCAATATAATAACCCAAACCATCCATGACACTATTGATATATTTTTGTATCATTGGTCTAATAAAAAAATAAAATGGTATAAAATTAATAAACTTACTTCCAGTATTATACATGTATGGATAAATAGATACTGTTAAGGATGCGCTCCTACCATAATCTTTAATTTTCCAAGATACAAAAGATTTTGGACCATTTTTTTTACCTATAAATAAATCATATCCAATATTTTTTTCCCAGTTTACTAATTTCCTTTGAAGAATCAATCCATTATAATAGTATATTGAATCAGATGAATTTTGGCCTGGCCATTTTGATACTGGATTTTTATCACAAAAGGGATGAAACAATTCCAAATTTGATTTTACAGAAATTACATCCCATATTTTTGAAGAACTCTCTTTAATTTTAAGGATTCCACTTACAGACCAATTAAAATTATGCATTATAACCATTAAATTTTTCTTCTAAGATTATTAATAAAATAGCTTATCCCAAAAAAAAGCACCAAGAATAATAAAACATAAAAACCTATATATAGAACTCCCAAAAGGATTAGAATTCCAAATATTGGTTTAATTAATTTTTTCTTAATCAATTCAAGATAATATTCCCACCTTGATTGTATCTTTATTTCTATCTTTTCATTATCCATAACTATTTTAATTTAATACGATTTTATAATTGATTCCAAGGACCCTCGATAGCAAGTGTCATTGTTGGTTTGTAAATATTAAGAAATAATATTTTTTTATTTGGTGAAAAAACTATTCCTGCAAGCTCAGATGTATTAAAAATATTTTCAGCTAAAACATATGTTTGACCATTAGGCTTAATTCCAATTAGCCTATCATGCCCTCTGCCATCTTCACATATAATTATATCTCCCCATGGTGCAACTACTATATTATCTGGTTTATACATTGACTCCTTACTTTTAGATTCATAAAAAAGCTCTATTTTTTTATTATTAGAATATCTCCAAATTTGTCCAAATTTATTTTTACCTCCAGTAGTTGCGGTAAAATAAACATAATCATTTGAATACCACATCCCCTCACCTCTTGCAAATATAGCACATCCCTTATTCCTTCCACGCTTTCTCAAATCATCTAAAGGTGATTCAACATCGTCTAAATCAATCCATCTACATCTATATGATTTTCCAATTTTAAATGTTTCGTTTTTCCAATTTCTACAATCAGCTCCTCTAAAGTCTAATAATGATAGACCTTGCAGCTTCCCACCTTTTTTTAAATTATCTTTAATATTTGGAATGAATCTATAGAACAAACCATCTTCTCTATCTTCTGTCTGATAAACATAACCTTTATTTGGATCAAAAGCTACTGCTTCATGCCTAAATCTTCCCATTGCTTTTAATGGAATAGCTTTCGTTAACTTATTTGTTAAACTTGGGTATACTTCAAAATTATATCCATGATTTTTAAATATTTTTCCTTCTTTAGATTTAACCGTTTCCTCACATGTTATCCATGTACCCCATGGAGATTTACCTCCTGAACAATTAACTAAAGTTCCAGCTAAGCTTAAATGCTGATTAACTACTTGCTTAGTTTTCATATTATAAGTTATAGATGTAGTTCCTCCAAAACATTCAGTTTTTCTTAAGCTACTATCATAAAAATAATTATTTTTTTTTCTAACAAATCTTCCCATTTTTTTACCATAAGGATTTTTTAATTTAAAAGCATTTCCTAATAATGGAACATGGCCAATTTCATGATTTCTAACCAATATTACATGGTTTTTATCTAATTCAAAGCAACCCATTCCATCAGCCTTATTTGGAACATTTAACCCATCATCCATTTTATCATTTAATTTAGATAAAACTGTATACGAAAATCCTTTTGGAAGATTAAGTATACCTTTTGAATCTTTTATTAAACTTAATGAATCAAAATTAAATAAAGTAGATGAAGATAATAACTTAGAAAAAGAAGTTAGCCCTATTGTAACAATTGACATATTTTTTATAAAATCTTTACGAGAGATACTCATTAATTAGAAAGGACACTTTCTATTGATAGTATAATATCAAAAATATTAATTAATCCATTTTGATTATAATCTGAAGCATACATTTGATAAGGATGACCCATCATTGGATTTAAAACTATATCTACTAACCCTATAATATCTAAAATATTAAAATTAAAATCATTATTGACATCTCCTAAAAGAGGAAGTCCTTTTTTTTCTACTGCTATTCCTCCAAGCATTGACATTTGTCCTAAAAAAATGTTATCAATATAATTACCACTATTATCAAAAATATGTATATTCCCATCTCCTCTACCTGAAACATAAATTTTTTGACCATCAGAAGAAACATCAACTCCATGAAGTGTATCAAAAGATGCATTATTTGTTATCCAATTAATAGATAATTCATCATTTTCATATGATATTGAAGCAAGACCCTCAGTTTCAAATAAATTATCTCCACCTAAGACTACATAAACAATCTCATCTATTGGTGATTTCACAATATGCCAAGGAGATGAATGCTCGCCTAAATCTATTGAATCAACAAGTACCATTAAGTCTGAATTCCACATTTGAAGTTTTCCTTCGATAATTGTTGATTGTCCATTAAAAGGATCCATCCATGTTCCGGCAGAACAACTAACAAACAATCTATTACCTGAGGACATGCATTGAATAGGTTTTAATCTTTGAGTTGTTAAATCAGGAGTATTATTAATTGTTTGATCCATAACAACACCTGAGATTTCATTTGTAAGAATATTTATTTTATAAATCCAGTCTGCTGTATTGCTCGCTGTATAAATTTCTGTTCCATCATCATTAATAGCTAATCCATGAGGTGCAGGCGAATCAATAATATATTCTTGATTTAAAGTTTGTGATAATCCCATTGGAGAATAATTCAAAGCTTGAATAATGTTTGATTCAGAAGTTGGCATCATATCATTCATACCATTCATAGGCATCATTCTTGAACAATATATAATTTTATTATTGGGATCAACAGCAAGAAGCGCAGGAGCATCACCAACAAAATAAGAATCAATAAAAGTATTATCAAATAAAGAATATTGCGCAATAAAACCAGATGCTATTGTTGTAACAAACCAGTATCCATTTAATTCATCTAAAACAATAAAATGAGGAGTATTCATTCCATTATCATTCATGCTCTCCATACACATATCCATCATCCACTCACAACCAGAAGCCATATTACAGCTCATTTCTATTGAATAATCTATACAACTATCAGTAGCTGATTCCATACACATATTCATTACCCAATCACAATTATCGTAAAATGTACAATCAGTCTCACTGCTAATATTAGAACATTGAATTTCTTGATTAAATTCAGTATTCACGCTTTCCTCAATCTGCAAAGTCTCAACATCTAAAATCATAACCTGGTCTAACATCTGAATTGTTGCATAAACTTGTTTTGATATTGGGAATATTAATCCAAACAAAGTAAATATTAATATTTTCTTAATATCTATCATATTGCATAAGTTAATAAATAATATAGGATTTATTGTTTATCAATTTCCTAAAATATGTGAGCCTTCAGAAAAAACAACCTCTTCTATTTCAATATTTGATTTATACTTTTTATAAAACTCATCTTTTACAAAATACATAAATTCTTTTTTTAAACTATTTTTTACTAAATTAATAGTACATCCACCAAATCCACCACCCATAATTCGTCCACCAAAAAAACCAGGATGTTCTTTTGATATAGAAATAATAAAATCTATTTCACTACAACTAACTTCATATTTTTCTGATAAACTATAATGAGATTCTAAAAGAAGTTTACCAATATTAACTAAATTTCCACTTAAAATTTCTTCTCTCATTTTCTTTACTCTTTGATTTTCAGAACAAACATGAAATAATCTATTATATAATTTTCTACTATTTTTTATAAATTCAATATCATCTAATAACAGCGTACTTAAAGACAGATTTTTTCTAGTTAACTCATTAAGCAAATTCAATCCTTCTCTACATTCTGCTACTCGTATATTATATTCTGAATCCACCAATTCTCTTGAAATCATGCTATTTATTAAAAGCCAAGATGACTCTTTTATATTTGAATCAAAGTACTCATGTGAAATATTATTAAAATCAATCAATAAAAAATTTTTATCCATGGAAAAAATTGAAGCATACTGGTCTAACATTCCACTTTCAATACCTAGCATTTCTTTTTCTACTTTATTGCAAATTTCTAAAATTTCATATTTATCATTTTTATCAAAATATTTTCCTAATATACACGATACAATAGAAACCTCTAATGCAGCAGAACTTGACATTCCAAAACCAATAGGGATATTACCTCCTATCAAAATATCAAAACCATTATTTATATTATATTTTTTATTTATAACATTTATTGATGACTTTATATATTTTTCCCAAAGCTCACTATTATTTTCTAAATCATTTAAATTAGATGATATTGTTTTATTATAATTAACTGAATGAATATTAATTTTTCTATCAGACCTTTCAGATAACATTGAAATAATCCATTTATTAATTGCAATTGGCATTGCAAGACCAAAGTTATAATCTGTATGTTCACCAATAATGTTTATTCTTCCAGGAGCAACACTAATAATCTCTGGATTTTTTTTAAACTTATTTAAAAATATCTCTTTAAAATCAGATACTAAGTGATCTTTTGTGATTCTATCCAAGATATATCTTCCTTTGTATTTAATCCAACAAGACGCTTCCAATCATCAATCAATATAGAATTTATATTTTTGTTACTTAATACTAGATTATTTAAAATATCTGTTAAATAAATTTCGTTATTTTTTTGATCTGGTTTTAAATAATCAATGAATTCTAATAAAATTTTAGATTTAAATAAATAATGAGAACAAAATAATTCATTTATTTTAAGCTCTATTTTATTTGCATCTTTTTCTTCAACAAACTTAACAATAGATCCGTTTTTTCTAACAATTCTAGCATAAGGGAATGTTTTTTCATAAAATATTGAACTTAAAATAGTACAATCTGAATTATCCATTAAATGAGAAACATACATTCTTGATATAATTTTATTATCCACAAAAGGACTATCTCCAACAAAAACATATGTATTGTCATAGCTTGAAATAGTTTTTTTTGCCTGCATTACCGCATGGCCTGTCCCATTTGGATTTCTTTGATAAATAAAATTAACCAAATTTTTATAATCTTTAAAATATTGTTTATCTTTTGGATTTATAATAAGACCAACATCAATATCCTCTTTTTTAAAAAAATTTATAATCCAAGATATAATAGGTTTATTATAAACAAAATTAAGAGGTTTTGGGATTTTAGATTTCATTCTTGTTCCCTTACCAGCTGCAAGAATTAATGCTAATGCTTTATTTTGATTCATTTATAATATTGATAAATTCTTTAGAACCTTCTCTTAGCTTTCTTTCTTGAGTTTTAAAATCGACTTCATATAGACCAAACTTCATATCATACCCCTCAGCCCACTCAAAATTATCCATTAGTGACCAATAAAAATAACCTCTAACATCTACACCTTCATCAATTGCTTTATTCATTGCATAAATATATCGCCTAATAAAAAGTGCTCTTTTATCATCCTCACTATCTGCAATACCATTTTCAGTAATTATAATTGGCTTCCCAATAGATTTAACAGTATGTATAGCTCTATATAAACCCTCAGGATAAATTGTATATGGCATATCTGTCATTATATCATTTTTTGGATAAGTATTAATAAAAAATTCATGCCTATCTAGTTGAAATTTTAAATGAACATGAGAATAATAATTAAGCCCAAAAAAATCAGTCGCTTTAATAGCCTTTTTATCAGAATAATAAAGTTTAATAAAAAAAGGAATATTGATTTTTATTTTACCATATTTTAAATAAGATAAAGACATCTTATTATATACTGCATTAGTTAATCTACAAGCTAACCAGTCAAGTAAATGCCATCTCCTTGACGGATCAAATTGCATAACATTTTTAACAATACCTATTTGTGAAGTATCGCCATTTGGTAATTTTTTAAGCATCTGATAAACCATAGTATGAGCTATTAATAAATTTTTATGTACGACTGCTGTTATTTGAGCATCTTTTTCTCCTGGAGGAAAAACTCCTGAAAAATATCCCATAACAGAATATACCTCTGGCTCATTTATTGTACACCAATATTTAACTTTATTACTATAACGATTAAAAACAACTCTAGAATAATCAATGAAGTGATTAATATTTTCTTCTTTTTCAAAAGCTCCCAAATTATCAAACCATATAGGATTTGTAAAATGATGAAGAGTAACATAAGGGACTATATTATTTTTTAATAACGAATCTATAACATTAGCATAATGATTTAAAACACTCTCATCAAATTTATCTTTTCCAGGTTCAATTTTACTCCATTCAAGCGATAATCTATAATGTGATACGCCTAATTCTTTTAACATTAAAATATCATCTTGATATTTATTCCAATGATCACATGCAAGGCCAGCTACTTGGTTATCTTTAATTCTTGGCTTTCCATTTTTATCAAAATTATTTTCCCATTTATACCAATTATTATTCGTACAATTACCTTCTACTTGATGAGAAGCAGTTGCCGTACCCCAAAAAAAAGAATCAGGAAATTTTAAATTTTCTACATTCTCTAAATTCCAATTCCAGCGCAATTCAGGATATGTAATATTTAAACAAACAATTATTATTAAATAAAAGCATATTATATATAAAGCATATATCATATTTGATCCTTCGAATAAGTCTTCATCATTAATAAAATACTAATACCACAAAAAAACCAAATTCCATTTGCTAAGTTAAAACCCCATTGTCTTCCAAACTGTAAAATAAAAAAACTAATAATAAAGGGGCCAAAACCTCTCCCCAATCCATCTGCTAAATTATATATAGAAAAAGCCATTCCCCTTGTATTTGAATGATTAACATTCATTAAAATAGCTTTCATATTTGGCGCTGTAACAGTAATAAAAAATCCTGAAAAAATTGCAAGAATTAATGGATATGTTATACTTGCATTTGCACTTACTGGATTTAAATTAATTAAAAAAGCAGTAGGAATCATTCCAATAAATGTACATATCGCAGATAATAATGGTTGATATGTAGGATTAATATTATACAATCTATTTCCTAAAAGGCCTCCAATAAAACCTCCTCCCATTGCAGATAATCCAATAACAAAAACAACAAGTGAAGCCATCTGGACACTATATCCAATATCTTGAGCTAAGTAATCTGTTAAATATACAAAGAATACTGACCAAGGGACAGTCCCTGCAATCCCTTGTAAAAATACTAATATGTTGGTTTTTTTTGAAATTAATTTTTTTATAATTGAATAATTTATTTTTGTTATATCTACAGTATTTTTATCTGACTTTCCTCTTTCAGGCTCAGTAGCAAATAATGCATATAATAATAAAAAAATAAAATTAGGTACAGACACAATAATAAAGGATATTTTCCAACCATATTCAGGTCCTGTAATACCAGCTAACAATTGTCCTCCACCAATTCCAAGTCCAACAACTAACCCTAAATATCCCGTTGCTGCTGATCTCATATTTGAAGGGAAATAATCGGCTAATAAAGAATATGTAATAGGAATAATTGCTCCAATTCCTATCCCAGTTAAAGCTCTTAACCAAAAAAACTGTTCATATGTCTCTACAAAACCTGTTAAAAAACATGGTATTTCCCCGAATAACATTGAAATTATTAAAAGTTTTTTTCTAGAAGCTATATCAGTAAAATAACCGAAAAATAATGTAAAAACTCCTCCAATCAACCAAAACACTAAGGATATTTCTCCACCAAGTTTTACATCTCTTTGGATATCATTGAAACCAAATTCACTTGCAATTTGTGATAAATTAGGACCCATCAAATTTTGATCAGCAAATAAGAAAAAAGATAAAATAAATAATAAAGCTAAGCTTAAATAATCTCTTTTATTTAGATGAAAACTTGATTCTACCATTGCTTATTTGACATACCTTTTTTAATAATAGAGCTTGCCATTTTTAAGCTCCATTTTCTTGGTATTAAGGAAGTAAAAAATTTAGCAAAACGATTTATTTTTCCATTTATAATTATAAATTTACCTTTTTTATAAGCTCTAAGTGATTGATCAACAACTTCTTGTGAACTCATTAAATATCCAGCAACAGGGATAGAATCCATTTGAGCTCTTTTATTAAAGTTTGTTTTTGTATATCCAGGACAAACACCTAGAATATTAATATTTTTTTCTCGATATTCTTCATATAAACTTAATGTAAATGATGTTACGAATGCTTTGGTTGCTGCATATATGCTAAAATATGGAATAGGTTGAAATGAAGCAAGAGATGAAATATTTATAATACCACCACTTTTATTTTCTACCATATCTTTCAGAAATAAATGAGTTAAATGGGTTAAAGAACAGATATTAAGATTAATCATCTCATTATAATTTTCCATTGAATTATTAAGAAATTTTCCCGAATAACCAAAACCAGCATTATTTATTACAATATCAACTTTAATTTTCATATCATTTATCTTACTATATAATTCTTTTGGAAATTCTTTTTTTGATAAATCGCCTGGTATTGATACAGCATTATCCATACTTTGAACCATCTTTTCTAATTTATCTTTACTTCTAGCTGTTAATATTAATTTTGCTTCCATTTTATTAAGAGTATATGCAAAATTTTCTCCAATTCCTGATGATGCGCCTGTAATTAAAACTGTTTTATCTTTATAATAATCCATTTATTTCCTTAAAATTATTTTTTAATTAATTATTTTTTATTTAATTGTTTATAAATTTAAATATGAAAACTAATAAATTTAACTCCTTTAATGAATTCTATCCATTTTATTTATCTGAGCATAAAAAAAAATTAACTAAAATTTTTCATGCTACTGGTTCTACGATTGTTATCTTTATAATTTTATTTTCAATATATAATAATAACTATAAATATTTATATTTTACACCTATAGTAGGCTATGGATTTGCATGGTTTAGTCATTTTTTTATTGAAAAAAATAAACCAGCAACTTTTAAATATCCTTTATATAGTTTTATAGGTGACTGGATAATGCTTAAAGATATTTTAATAGGAAAAATAAAATTATGAAAAAAATATTACTTTTTATACCAATTATATTATTATTTAATTCTTGTGCCCTGATTTTAGATTTTCAAGATTTACCAAAACCAATTGGGAATTATAATATTGGAACAGATATTTTTGATTGGGAAGATAAATATAGAGATGAATGGTTTACCCCTAATGAAATTGACTCAAGAAAGATTTCAGTGCAAATATGGTATCCAGCAATAGAAAAATCTGATTCTCTATATCCTTATTTAGATTATCCAGAATTACGAGTTAAAGCTATTGCGAATCAAATTAATCAATCAGAAAAATTAGTTAAACCTGTAACAAAAGTAGAGGGCAATTCATATTATAAAGCAAAACCAGTAAATAAAAAATTTCCTCTTATTTTATTTTCACATGGTTTAGGTGGATATAAAACACAAAATATGATTGCTATTGAAGCACTTGTAAGCAAAGGGTATATAGTTATATCTGCTGACCATACATATGATGCTAACATTACTGTTTTTGAAGATGGAACCTATATTGACTATAGTTATAATAT
>CEUA01119709.1_pt1 | contig 10660 bp, 14 predicted proteins | sample 361541 | NCBI WGS metagenome assembly CEUA01 (sample SAMEA2623079, study PRJEB7988) | marine metagenome | isolation source: saline water (ENVO:00002010), including
AAAACTAAAATAATAGATGAAATGAATTTTAAAGATAAAGATTGAAAGTATGTTAAGTTATTTAGTTATTTATTTAAAAAATTGTAGATTTGAAGCATAAAATTTTATAACCATGAATTCTAGATTGATATCAAAAATAATTGCATATAAAAACAAAACCTTATTGCAATTTATTTCATTTTTTGACAGGAATAAAAAATATATAAAAATCATATTACCAATGATTATTCTAGTATTATCAGCATGGTTAACAAAGATAATATTAGACCCGATTAATTTTGAAAAAGAGAGAAACTATAGATATACATTCATAAAAGAAAAATTAATTGATATAAGAAGTGCACAATTAGCATATAAAGAAAAAAATGGACAATTCACACATAATTTTGATGAATTAATTATGTGCGTTAAAAGAGATTCATTTATTATAGTGCAAAAAAAAGACACACTAATAGAATACTACAATAATATGTATAGAGAATATCAGTTTAAAGACACTATGCTAATTGACACATTAGGAAAAGTAAGCATATTAGACTCCTTGTTTACTAAAAATTATCCGATTGACTCATTAGGATATGTTCCACCTTTAAACAATGTGAAATTTACACTAAGAGCTGGAGTTGTAAATAAATCAAAAATAGATGTTCCTGTTTTTGAAGCAAAAGACCCAGAACCTTATGACAGAAACAAGCCTCTAATAATCGGATCTATGATTGAAGCAAATTTAAATGGTAACTGGCAATAAGTTTAATAAAGAACTATCTGATCATTTAAAACTGATTCTTTATTTAGATCAACACTGTTTTTCATATTCCATTTTTGATAATGCAAGAAATTGTTTTCAAAAGATGAAGCATTATATTATTCAAAACAATAACCACAATGTCATAAGAGAACTTATTGAAACTGATTCTAATCTAGAAAAAAAATATCAGAAAACCCTATGTGTAATAGATGTAAATTCATCAACTTTTATTCCAGAACCACTGTTTGATAGCACAAATATTAATCATTATCTAGAACTCATATCAAATAAAGACAAATCTTATGAATGCAAATATGTTAAACAACAATTTCTAGATGCTTATTCAGTCTTCAAAATTAATAAGAATCTACTTGCATTAATAGAGTCGAAATTTCAACCAATTAGTTTAAAATCTACAGCCTCTATTGTAGTAGACTACGCATTAAGCTTACGACAATTAAAAAAAAATCAAATATTAGCTCAAGTCAATAGTAATAATTTTCATATTACACTTATTCAGGATGGTAAATTTATATTTTATAATAAATTTCATTTTGAAACAAAAGAAGATTTTTTATATTATTTTATGAATTGCATATATACTTTATCTATTCCATCTAAGAATAGCAGGATTTTAATTATGAGCAATTTAAACAAAGATGATGTTTTGTTTGAAAAACTAATGAAATATGCCCGAATTGAATTTGTAGAAAGACCTGAAAACTTTTTATATGAGAATGCTATTATAGAACAAGATTCACATAAATATCATAATTTATTTAGTCAAGTAATATGCGAATAATTGCAGGGTTTTATAAAAATAGACGTGTAGATTTTAAAAATCTCAACATCCGACCAACAACAAATTTTGCAAAAGAAAGTTTATTTAATATTCTCAATAATCAGTATGATTTAGAAAAAACATGTGTCTTAGATTTGTTTGCTGGATCTGGTAGCATTAGCTATGAATTTATATCAAGAGGGTGCAAAACAGTGATCGCAGTTGACAATAATAGAAAATGTGTGGGTTTTATGAAAAGTGTTAAAGATAAATTAAAGATAAATAACTTAACTATACAACTATCTAGTGTTCATTCTTTTTTAAGAAAAAATAATATATGTTATGATATAGTTTTTTTAGACCCACCCTACAATTATAAACAAGCAGAATATAATTTAATTCTTAAAAATATTTTTACTAAAAATATAATGAATAAAAATGGAGTGGTAGTGATTGAACATTCTAGATTGATTAATTTTGAAGAACACTCTATGTTTTTAAATACTAAAAAATATGGACGTGTCCATTTTACTTTTTTTAAAAGATGAAAAATAAAATTGCTGTTTTCCCAGGAAGCTTTGATCCATTAACACTAGGTCATGTGAGCATTATAAATAGTGGATTAAAAATATTTCAAACTATTATCATTGCTATTGGTATTAATGAAAAAAAACAATACTTATTTAATTTAGATCAACGAAAAAAAATGATAGAATTAGTATTTGCAAATAATACTCAAATAATGGTGAAGAATTATAAAGGACTAACAGTAGATTTTTGCAAAAAAGAAGGAGCTCATCATATCATTAGAGGGGTTCGTCATCAAAATGATTTTGAAAATGAAAAATCTCTTGCACTAGCTAATTATGAATTAGACAATAGTATAGAAACATGTTTGCTTCTAACTAAAAAAGAACATGCCTTTATTTCATCTAGCATTATCAGAGAAATAATAATGAATAAAGATCACCACTCTTCTATATTTATAAAAAAGACATTGAAAAACTTTATCCCAGGAGAAATTTGCAATCAAATCATTTAAGCAAAATTGCAATCACAAAATATGAAACGACTTTAAAAGAAATTTTATAGAATTATATGTTCTGAAATTTTTAATCTGTTGAAAAGGTATCCACTTTACCTGGGTAATTCCTTCACTAATTTGCGGAGTAATTAAATCTGGATTAGCTGACGTATCCATTAAAAACCATTTTGTTTCTTTTAAACACATCATACTAGCATCTGTAAACTCTCCATAGATATGATAAGTGGAAAAATAATCTGATAAAATACGTAGTTTAGAAAGATTAGTTTCTTCTGAAACCTCCCTAATAGATGCTAATTCTGCAGACTCTGTTTTATCAATTTTCCCTTTTGGTAAATCCCAGATTCCATTTTTATAAATCATTAGTAATTCTGAATTATTTTTTTGAACTAAACCACCTGCTGCTATGATAATATTAAAGCTGCTTTTAAATTCATTAAATGATGCTAGTAGATTGTGACACACGCAAATGAGATTGAAATCTAAACAATAATTACTATCTATTAGTATCTGCATTAGCTCATCAGATTGAGACACAACTTTATAAGGAATATGATTTTGATTCAAAAGGGATGGTTCTATTTTATTAATATTATCTAAGAAGATAATAAAACAATTATTTACAAAAACTTTATAAATTTGCAGCATGATTATTAGTAAACATCAATCTCAACAAGTCGCAGAAATTCTATTAAATATAAATGCTGTAAAGTTACAACCTTCTAATTTCTTTACATGGTCTTCTGGAAAAAAATCGCCGATTTATTGTGACAATAGAGTTGTCTTATCACATCCAAATGAAAGAACAAAAATACAAAATATATTTACTGAATGTATACACACAAAATTTGAATCTATTGATTACATAGCAGGTGTTGCAACAGGTGCTATTGCACATGGGATGATGGTTGCATCAAAACTGCAATTACCCTTTATTTATGTAAGAGATAACGCAAAAAAACATGGAAGACAAAATCAAATAGAAGGACAACTTAAAAAAGGGAGTAACGTCATCGTAATAGAAGATCTAATTAGTACAGGAAAAAGTAGCATAAATGCTATACAGGCCATAGAAAAATCAGGCTCTACAGTCAACGGACTAATATCAATTTTCACATATGGTTTTTTTAATGTTAAGCAATTAAATATACCCTGTATTTCTCTCTGTGACTATAATACCTTAATTAAGGTAGCTTTAGATAAAAAAATAATTCAAGAAGAAGAAAAAAGAATACTTGCAAATTGGCAACAGACATTTAATATCTAGCTGGTTAAAAAGCTTATTTTTTCATGCCTCACAGTCTTAATTGATGAGGATTCTGTTAAAATTTTTAAAAAACCATTTTGATCAACACTAAGAATCTTAATTCTCAAAAAAGAATCTCTATAAAGACAAGGAATAAATCTATTAAATCCATATAGATTTCTAGTATAATCTTTTATCAAATTATTGTTATGAATTATTGAATCAAGATGTGCAAAAAAACTCCTCAGCAACGAGTCTTGATTAAGTGACTTAGAGATGATTTGTTTTAGTGAAATTGGACTCATAATATCCTTGGGAAACATTTTATTATTAACATTTAAACCAACACCTATAACACAATATTGTCGATTGTTTACCACAATGCTTTCTGTAAGAATACCTGCGATCTTTTTTTTCTTAAAAAGAATATCATTTGGATATTTAATTATTGCTTTAACACGATTCTCTAACAAGAGTCTAAGTAACGCAAGACTAACCGCCATACTGAGAATCCAACTATTCATGTTATCGGTTAATTCAAAAGAGAAACTAAATGTTAAACTATTATTATCAGAAAACCATGTTTTTTTTCTTCTACCACGTCCTTTATTCTGATGAGTCGTGACAACAATGAAATTTTGTGTAACATTTGATTCTTTATATAAAGAAATAAGATAATCACTTGTAGAATTTAATGATTCAAAAGCGATAATTTTATTAGGAATTTTATTCATCAAAAAATATAGTTTCGAATAAAGTAGTTTTTATTCAAGTAAACATTAAATTAAATTATATTTTTGTAATCTTTTATAATAATCTTAAAATAAATTCGGAATAGGCTCAATTGAAAAAAATAAAAACATAAATTTGATCATTAAATCTATAAAAGAAAAAAAAGGTAGAGAAATTGTGATAATAGATTTTGAAAATATTATAAATTCTCCTTGTTCATTCTTTGTTATTTGCAGTGGTTCTTCAAAAAGACAAATTAATGCAATAGGAAATAATATTGAAAAAATATTATTGCAAACATTAAATTTAAAAACATGGTCACAAGAAGGCAAAATGTCAAACTGGAGACTACTTGATTATATAGATATTGTTATTCATATTCTACAAGATGAAACAAGAGAACATTATAAAATAGAGGAATTGTGGGGAGATGCATTAATTAATAAAATAGAATAAATTGAAAAAAACAAAAAAACAAAATAATCAATTTAACTTTTACTGGATTTATGGAATAATTGCAATTTTCTTTATAGCTATTCAGTTATTTAGCCTTGTTTCTAATCCATTGAAAAAAATCAATAAAAAAGAGTTTTTTACAAACTTTTTAATTGAAGGAGATGTTGAAAAATTAACAATTGTAAACAATGAATTTGTTGAAGTTTTTATAAAATCCATTAAACTAGAAAAAAATAAACACGAAGATGTTCAAAATAATAAAATACGAGGATCCAAAGGCCCACATTATTACTTTAATATAACAAGTGGAGAGAAGTTTGAGAATGATTTAAAAGAATTCTATGTAAATCATGATTTTATCAATGCAATAGATCAAATTTTTCCAGATGTTGAAACAAGAAAAGATGTATTTGGAGAAATGATAAGTTGGTTAATCCCGATTTTTATAATGTTATTTATATGGCTTTATATTATGCGAAGAATGAGCCCAGGTTCAGGAAGCGGTGGTAGTATATTTAATATCGGCAAATCTAAAGCGGAATTATTTGACAAAAACACGAAACAAAAAACTAACTTTAAAGATGTAGCAGGATTAGAAGGTGCAAAAGAAGAAGTTCAGGAAATTGTAGATTTTTTAAAAAACCCTAAAAAATACACCTCTTTAGGTGGAAAAATACCTAAAGGCGTACTATTAGTTGGACCTCCAGGAACTGGAAAAACATTACTAGCAAAAGCTGTAGCAGGTGAAGCCAAAGTTCCTTTCTTTTCTTTGAGTGGATCTGATTTTGTTGAAATGTTTGTGGGCGTGGGTGCTTCAAGGGTAAGAGATCTATTTCAGAATGCTAAGAGTAAATCACCTTCTATTATTTTTATTGATGAAATTGATGCGATTGGTCGCAGTCGGGGAAAAAATCAAATTACTGGATCAAATGATGAAAGAGAAAACACTTTAAACCAACTACTAACAGAGATGGATGGTTTTGGAACTAATCATCACGTAATAGTAATTGCTGCCACAAACAGAGCAGATGTGCTAGATAATGCACTTGTGCGCGCAGGACGTTTTGATCGACAAATTTATATTGACTTACCAGAGCTAAACGAAAGAAAAGATATTTTTTTAGTTCATACTAAAAATTTAAAAATTACGAAAAAATTAGATTTAGATTTTCTTGCAAAACAAACACCGGGATTTAGTGGTGCAGATATTGCTAATCTATGTAATGAATCTGCATTAATTGCAGCTAGAAAGAATAAAAAAATGATTACAAAAGATGACTTTCTAGATGCAGTTGACAGAATTGTTGGTGGGGTAGAAAGAAAAAACAAATTAATGACAGAAGAAGAAAGAGAAATTATTGCATATCATGAATCTGGACATGCTACTGTAAGTTGGATGCTAGAACATGCATCTCCATTAGTTAAAGTGACAATTGTACCAAGAGGGAAGTCACTAGGTGCTGCATGGTACTTGCCGGATGAAAGACAAATTACTAGAGTTGAACAAATATTAGATGAAATGTGTGCTACGTTAGGTGGGCGGGCAGCTGAAGAAGTTATGTTTAATAAAATTTCAACTGGTGCATTAAGCGATTTAGAAAAAGTCTCTAAACAAGCCAAAGCAATGGTTTTAATTTATGGTTTTAGTGATAAAATTGGGAATATCACATATTATGATTCTACTGGAGAAGAATCATATTTTAACAAACCATATAGTGAAGAAACCGCTAAAATTATTGATCAAGAAATCAAAAAAATCATAAGTAATGAATATGATCGTGCAAAAAAAATATTAAAAAAACATAAAAAAGAATTAAATACTTTAGCTAAAGTATTACTAGAAAAAGAAGTCATTTTTAAAGAAGATTTAGAAAAAACACTTGGTAAACGCAAATGGCAAGCAGCCAAGAAAATTAATATTAATAAACTTCGAAAATAATGGATTTTTTTAAAAAAATAAAGATAGCTACAGGGATTCAATCAAGCAAAAAAGAAAATGATATTGAACAAGACCATTTAGAAATTAAAGCAGCTGATACTATAGATGAAATTTTTGCAAAGACTCTGTTAAAGAATAATGGTAATTTTTTTTATTGTTCAAAAAAAGATGATTTAATCAAAACAATAAAAGCGTTGGTTAAAAAATTAAACAGTAATTTAATTTTTTGTACTGAAAAAATTCTTCAAGAATTATTAAACAACGGAGAAATCAATCAAAATGAATCTGATTATACTAATTGTGACGCAATAATATCTTCATGTGAATATCTTATTGCAGATCATGGAAGGATTATGTTATCATCTAAGCAATTAGGCCCTAATAGTATAAAAAATTTACCACACCAACACATTGTGATTGCTTACACATCACAAATTGTCAAAAATCTAAATGAAGCTATGTCTGGTATTAACACTAGATACATACATGAAGGCCTACCATCTACCATCACTACTATTACAAGTGTAAAACAAAATAATATAGAAGGTAATACGAAAAATTTAAGCGTTATCTTGATTGAAGATTTTACACATTAAACATCAATATGCGTTTTCTGCTTAAAAATACACATATTATTTATAGGATATGTTCTGGTATTGTTTATGCATGTTTATTCGTTTATGTAATAATTCAAGAAACAAATAATCTGTTTTCTGTTTTTACCATTTTTTTGCTCATGGGCTCATTATATGAGCTGAATAGAATGATATCCAAGTTGGATTTTTTTTTTAAAACAGTATTGATAATATATATTATAACTTCAGTTTTTTTATTAAATACTATAAGGGTTTTAGAAGATGGCACCCCATTAATTATATTATTACTTTCTCAAATATGGGCGAGTGATGTTGGTGGATATATAATTGGAAAGCTGTTTGGAAAAAATAAGTTTTCCAATATATCACCTAAAAAAACATGGGAAGGCATATTGGGTAGTTTTATGTTTTGCATGCTAATAGGATATTGCACTAAAGAATGGATAGAGTTTTATATAAAAACGTATTGGTTCATAGTCTCTGTTTCTATTGCAATATCCTGTATCATTGGAGATTTAATAATTTCCAAACTGAAAAGATTCAATAATAAAAAACATAGTGGGGTTTTTCTACCAGGTCACGGAGGATTTTTAGATAGATTAGATAGTTTGTTTTTCGCAACATTTATATACTACTTAATTATATGTATATAATTTCTCTCGACTGAACCAAACCCCTTATAAAACCTCTTGATACTGGGAATACTAGACCCTTCAAAATCTAAAAATTTCTTTTTTGAACTATTAATAGAGATATATTTATCTATTAAGATAGTCATTATATTAATTTTCATATTTTGATTAGAAAAATGAAACAGTAAAATATCTCGATCAAAACATGACAAAACAAAAGCAGATGCAACTATATTATTGAGATTATCATACAAACCAACTAAGAATCCTTTATTTTTATTAATACATATTTGTATCAAAGAACACATATTATGATAGTGTTGATTTTTTAAATTTGATCTATAACCCACATTTTTTTTATATCTAGAAACAAACCAACTTACATCAAAAATTTCTTTAATTTGAAAATTATAATGATTACTTTTTTTTAGGTTACGTTTAGTGTTCTTGTTATAATTTAAATATATAGCATTATAATCACTACCCAAATCTAATTCAAGATTAACACGTTCAACATAATTAATTTTAGGGTAATCATGGAGGATGTTTTTTGTAGAGCTTGCACAATAATGATTAATTGAAAAATCAAATTTTCTATAATTACGATCTAAGTAATCCAATATATCCGGAAGTAATTGATCATCATTTAATAAACTTAAATCACTAGAGAAAGGACCTAATTGTTGACAAAAAAATGGATGGTAGATTTTTTTAAAAATTAGTATTTTTTTAAAAACAATCGGAAGTACTAGCTTATAATCACCATATACTAAAGCATCCCATTTATATGATGAGACAATATCTAAGTACCAACTAAACGCATATACTTTTCTATTAACAGAATTTTGAATACAAGAATCCCATTTAACTTTATCAATTTCCCCACTTTTAATTAAATTAATTTTTCTCATTTATAATATAGTTAATCATATCTTCATAAATACAATTCCAATCTATCCATTTATCTTCATTATGTAATGACTCGTTATGCCAAATAGATATAAATTTACCATTAACGCGGTGAACATTATCAATGATCTCTTTAATCAATTCTAATGACATAATAGGATTCATGTTTAAATAATTATTGAATGAAATGTCCATAACACTAAAAGGATATAATAATAAATTAGTAGGAGTATTATTCTCTAAATCAAAAAAATAAAAAGGAAAAGATGTTCCTGCTCGAAAACCAGGATGAGTAGGAAAACCCATACTATAATCATATTCTATACCCGCATTGATTAAATTACGATAATTAAAAGGGATATCTAAAAACAAAAAATGCTGTCTATTTACAGTTACTCTTTTATTAATAATACTTTCTAATCTTTCAATTTCAACAGCAGTTTGTCTATGATCATCAACTGATCTCATAGAACTATGAATCCCAATATCACAATAATTTGATATTTCTTGGATTTGTTGTTTGAGCTTTACATTTGTATAATGGATATTTCGATCATAGAATCCATAATCTCCTAATAAAAAGAAAAAAATAGTTTTTAAATTATATTTATTGTTCACACTTAACAAGTATCTATATGTATCATATGGATCTTTTTTGTTAAAAAAAAGCACACCTATTCTTCTTTTAATAGAACTAAATCTGAATTGCAGTATATCTTTTAAAACAGCTCCAATGGTGCGTAATAAACCTTTTTCTAAATAAGCATATGCATTATCAACATCTATAGTATTGATAAATTGAAATTTATTTTCCTTAAAAGATAATTGAGGAAACCGAAATAATAACTTTTCTTTAACAAACACAATCCAATGATCCACAACTGGTTTAGTTAAAAATTCATTCTTAAAAGCTATACTATCTTTAACATCAAAGCGACCAATTTTATCTTTATTATGAGGGAGATATTCTTCATAGCGACTTAACATAAAAAAAGAAGCGGAAAAGGGATCAAAAGGTAATGATGAATTTTTGCATAAAAAAAATATTTTTATACCCTTATAAGTTGAGAATTCCAAATTGGCCGTTTCTATATTATTTTGGAAAATAAAATCTGATGCATAAAAAAAAAGTTCATCAGCAAAAGGTTGTTTTGAATAATTTAGTTTTGGCTGACTTGAGCTAAGAAATAAAGATTCGTCTTGAGTAAATTCAATATTTAAACCTAAAACATGATGAAAAACATGATGAAAAATATACTTTACTCTAGGGCTATCTCTTTCTAAAAAAACTAATAAATCCATGAATTAAAAAGTGAGATCAACTACTTTTTTTCATTAATTTGGATTTTAAACGACTTGCTTTATTCTTATGAATCACATTACGTTTTTCTAGTTTATCAATCATTGAAATAATCTTTGGAGCTTTCTTTTCTTTATCTTTATCAGATTCTAGAAGCTGAGCTTTTATTGCATTTCTAACAGTCTTGTGTAGGTATTTATTACCCTCGTTTTTCATCTTATCAGAACGCATTCTTTTTTTTGTTGATTTATGATTTGCCATTCGAAATTAATTTTA
>CEUA01107068.1_pt1 | contig 10659 bp, 10 predicted proteins | sample 361541 | NCBI WGS metagenome assembly CEUA01 (sample SAMEA2623079, study PRJEB7988) | marine metagenome | isolation source: saline water (ENVO:00002010), including
ATCTGCACACTCCTTGATAACGTCAAAGTTATTTTTACCAACACGTTCAACCGCAACCCCATCTGCAAAAAGCCCTACTTCACGCAATCTAACTCTCTTATCAGCCTTGATAGCCTCAACCAAACAAGCTGAATCTTCGACTTCAACACCGTATACTTTTGTCTTTGTTTGAGTTTGAGCAACCCATGCACTTATACCAGCCAATAGCCCTCCACCGCCAACAGGAACAAAAATAACATCTAAATCATTGTCTTCATCTAAAATTTCTCTTCCAACAGTACCCTGCCCAGCTATAGTCAACGGATCATCAAATGCTTCAATAAATTCAAGTTTTTGCTCTTTTGCCATTTGTCTTGCTTTTTTTGAAGCCTGATCAAAATTATCTCCATGGAGTAAAACTTTAGAGCCAAATCTTTTAACAGATTTTACTTTTATCTCAGGTGCAGTAACTGGCATTACGATAAAACATGGGACCTTTAATTTTTTGCATGCATTCGCAACTCCCTGGGCGTGATTGCCAGCAGATGCTGTAATGACTCCCCTCGTTTGTTGCTGCTTATTTAAATTAGCAATCTTATTGTATGCGCCTCTGATCTTAAAAGAAAAAATTGGCTGCATATCTTCACGCTTTAAAAAAACATCATTTTTTAATTTACTTGATAAGTTAGTAGCAAAGGTTACGGGAGTTTTTTCTGAAACGTCATATACTCTAGATTTAGGAATTAAATCTAAATATTTTCTAGAAAATTTATATGAGCCGGATTTTTTTATTTTAAGTCGCATAATAATTTAAGTATTATACCCATTATGAGCAATTCAAAATTAAATGCTTCAATTGATGCTATAGAATACATAAAACCAAAAATTGGTCTAGATTCAATTATTGGAGTTGGCACAGGCTCAACGGTTAATTACTTTATTGAAGAGCTTGCAAAAATTAAACATATTTTTAAGGGCGCAGTATCGAGCTCAGAAGCTTCCACGCAATTATTAGAAAATTCTGGCATCGAGGTATTTGAATTAAATGATGTAAATGAAATTCTTGTATATGTAGATGGCGCTGATGAGGTTGACACTTTTCATAATCTTATAAAAGGTGGTGGTGGTGCTCATACTAGAGAGAAGATTGTTGCATCAGCATCAAATGAATTCGTATGTATTGTCGATGAGTCAAAACTAGTCAAAAATTTGGGTAATTTCCCCCTTCCAGTCGAGGTAATGATAAAAAGCAGAAGCTATGTCGCTCGTGAAATTGTAAAGATTGGAGGGTCGCCGGAACTAAGAAAATCTTTCTTGACAGACCAAGGCAATCAGATTTTAGATATCAAAGACTTGAAAATAAAAGATCCTTTAGATCTAGAGCAAAAGATTAATTTGATTCCAGGAGTTTTAGATAATGGATTATTTGCAAACTGCAAACCTCAAAAAGTAATTGTTGGAAAGGACTAGAGTACCGCTGTAATCGCTGAAACTAATTTCTCGGATTCTGGTGTTACCCTAGATTTGTAATGGTCGATGACCTCGCCATCGCGACCAATTAAATATTTAGCAAAATTCCATCTAGGCTCTTTGCCAGACGCAGCAATAAGTTTTTTATAAAATGGGTGAGCATTTTTACCTTTAACTTTAGTTGTAGCAAACATTGGAAAATCGACTCCATACTCAGTGCTGCAGAATTCTGCAACCTTAGCTTCTTCTGAAAACTCTTGCTTAAAGTCTCTTGATGGGATTCCTATGACCACAAAGCCATCATCTTTGTACTTAGAGTAAATCCTTTGCAAGGCTGCATATTGGGGCGTATAACCACATCTACTTGCGACATTTACTACCAACACAACATTTCCAGCATATTCACATAGATTTTTTTCATCATCTGAGTCTAAAACTCTCAATGTGCTATTTAAAACATCAGAACAAGCAAATGCAGCGGATGAGAGTAGTAATAAAGTAAAGATAAAAAGATTTTTCATCCTTTGAATATTACACTAATGGAGAAATGGCGTAAACAGATGATATAAATATCGAAACTAATGCAACTAACTCAACTTTTTCAACTAATTTTGCTTTCAACTTAAACCTTTTTTATTAAGAGGTGGAGGGCCTTAGCCCTCCGTATTTCCAGATAATTACCAACAAATCAGAGGGGGAGAGAAGTGTTGGTAATAAGTATTATAGTTATTTATAGTAAAATATCAATAAAAATGATAAATATTATTAAATTATTTTTATATATAAATAATAATGATCTTTATAAGAAATTGACTTAGAATCAACATATTTCATCCTAAGGCCTTAAAAATATATATAATTCCAGATTAAATTTTTAATCCCGAGAGAAATATGACAAATAAATTGAAAGGCAAAGTTAATTACAGTGTTAATGGAAATATTGCTATTTTAGAGGTGGATAATCCGCCAGTTAATCCCCTGAGTAGTGGTGTTAGAGCGGGTTTAGCAGAATATATCTCTAAAGCAAATGCAGATGATTCAATTGAAGGTATTATCCTTACTGGGGCTGGAAGATCTTTTATTGCTGGAGCAGATATTTCTGAATTTGGTCAAAAATCCGATGGGCCGGACCTCCACACAACGTTAAAGGAAATTGAATTTAGTAAAAAACCTGTTTTAGCCGCTATTAATGGGACCGCTCTAGGTGGCGGATTAGAAACCGCTCTGGTATGTAACTATAGAATGGGTACAAAAAAAGCTATTGTTGGCCTTCCTGAGGTCAATTTAGGATTATTGCCAGGTGCAGGTGGTACACAAAGGCTCCCAAGGCTAATTGGGCCATCACAAGCCCTAAAGATGATGATTGCTGGCACTCCAATGTTAGCCAAAAAGGCTCTACAACAAGGGGTAATAGATGCAATTTCAGACAATTCTCTGATGGAAGATGCTATAGCATTTCTTCAAGAAAAAATTGGGTCAGAGAAACATCCCAAGGTAAGAGATAAAAATGAAAAGGTTCTTGAGGCTAGGGGTGATGATAATGTTCTTGCAGAAGCCAAAGCATTGGCAGCAAAGACTAGAAGGGGTCAATTTGCTCCCGGTCAAATTATTGCTTGTGTAGAAGCTGCAATTAATGAAGAAGATTTTGATGTTGGCATGAAAAAAGAGTCTGAATATTTCCTTGAATGTTTAATGAATCCGCAACGCGAAGCTATGATCCATATTTTCTTCGGTGAACGCGCTGCTTCAAAAATTTCTGATATTCCAAAAGAAACACCCCTGCTTCCAATCAATTCTGCTGGTATTGTTGGGTCAGGGACAATGGGTGGGGGCATTGCAATGAACTTTGCAAATGCTGGCATACCTGTCTTGGTTCTTGATCAAGATGAAAAAAACCTTGAAAGAGGAATGGGAGTTATAGAGAAAAATTATCAAATGATGGTAGATCGAGGAAGAATGTCTAAAGAACAAAAAGATATAGTTATGGGTTTAATAACCCCAACACTTTCATATGATGACTTATCTGATGTTGATATTGCAGTTGAAGCTGTCTATGAAAATCTTGATTTAAAACAAGAAATTTTTAAAAAATTAGATGCAGTTACTAAGAATCATGCCATCCTTGCATCTAATACTTCAGGGCTAGATATTGATGCAATAGCTGCTTCAACTGAAAGGCCTCAAAAAGTAGTGGGTACTCACTTCTTTAGTCCAGCAAATATTATGAGATTGCTTGAAGTTGTTAGAGGAAAAGATTCCTCAGACGAAACCATGGCAACTATAATGTCTCTTGGGAAAAAGATGGGTAAGGCGGCTGTAGTGTCGCTTAATGCTCCAGGGTTCATAGGAAACAGGATGTTAGCTGGATACACGTACCAAGCAAATATGTTATTACTTGAAGGCGCTCTACCAAATCAAGTTGATAGCGCTTTAGAATCTTTTGGCATGAGCATGGGACCATTTAGGATGATGGATTTAGTGGGCTTAGATCTTGGATGGAGAGCTCGTAAATTAGCTAAAATTGAAACTCCTCTAGCTAATAAAATCTCAGATGCCTTATGTGAGCAAGATCGATTTGGCCAAAAAACTTCCAAAGGTTTTTATAATTATTCTGAAGGCTCTAGGGCTCCAAACCCTGCTCCAGAAAATGAAGCTGTATATAAAGAAATCTCTGATCAAAATAATATTGAAAGAAGAGAGATTTCTGATCAAGAAATTATAGATAGGTGTATTCTGGCTCTTGTTAACGAGGGTGCACAAATTTTAGAAGAAGGTGTAGCCCAAAGATCGGGTGACATGGATATAGTGTATATAAATGGATATGGATTCCCCATTTGGAGAGGTGGGCCAATGTTCTATGCAAACCAGCTAGGTTTATCAGAAGTAATTAATAAAATGGAAGCTTTTTCTGAGTTAGATAATAATTTCTGGAAACCTGCTCCATTATTAAAAAAACTAGCAGATGAATCAGGGGCGTTTGGCGAAGCTCCTCCGCCTGATGAAAGATCTGAGCTTTTAAGCTTTAAGAAAGCTAATATGGGGGGAGTATAGAACCTAAGAAGCCTATAAATAGATATTTACAGCTGTTTTTTCTGGAATTATCTTAAAAAGCTCTAAAACATCATGATTTAGCATCCTGATACATCCATGCGATGCTTTTTTACCTATTAAACCCTCTTCATGAGTTCCATGGATATAAATAAATCTTTTGAATGAATCTACATTACCACCCTTATTAATTCCTTCAGTTAACCCCGTAAGCCACATAATCCGTGTTGTAATAAAATCATCTGGCGAATCAAATGGCTCATGAATAATATCTGCCTCTTGGGGAATATGCTCACGACTAACAAAAAATTGATATTTAGAGACATCTGTTCCTATTTTTTCTTTTATCTCATGCCTTCCAAGGGGAGTTTTTAATGAGTTCTCAATTTGGCCCTCACCATAGGCTGAACTAGATATGGGATAACTTCTAACAATACTTCCACCATCAATTAAATAGAGCCTTTGTTCTGAAATGCTTATATTAACTGAATAATTGGCAAATAATGACAAAGATATAATGGGAGCTAAGATAAGTACCAGGAGTTTCATTTCCTTAATTTTAATACAAGAACGCTTATCATCATAATGAGCGATAAAATGGGCGAAATAAGATATCCATATAAATAAAAGACGCTTGATTTTGAAGTTTTATAAATATCCCCTTTTATAGAGCCGCTTATTCCCTTCTCTAATATAGTAACAATTGTTCCATTATTATCAACTATTGTTGATATTCCATCTGATGTTCCTCTTGCCACCCATTTATTAGACTCTAATGCTCTTGCTCTAACAATCTGTAGGTGTTGATATGGTCCATATGAACTTCCAAACCAGGTATCATTACTGATGTTAAGTATAAAATCAGATTCCCTCACCTCCTTCAAATAGCTTAAAGGAAATGCAATATCAAAACAGATCATTCCTAAAAATCTAAAATTTCTAAACTCAAGTAACTCCTGGTTAGATCCCCCCGAGCTTAAAGATGACATAGGCATATTAAAAAAATCAATTAAACCTCTTAAAATATCCTCAAAGGGCACATATTCACCAAACGGTACAAGATGTCTCTTTAAATAGGTTTGGTCAGTTCCAAGAATAGTCATTGAGTTATATAAGTTGTTATTTTTATATTGCCAAGATCCAGATAAAACTTTTGGCCCATCTTCTATCCTTGCAAGAAGCTGTTCCATTCTTGGGTTTGAATCTAAATATGGAAGAGGCGCTTCAGGCCAAATTATCAAATCTGTATCTTTGTTCTTATTTGTTAGATTTACTAATTTATCCTCGATATTGATATGAGAACCTGCCTTGTATTTTTGAAAAGGATCCAAAGATGGTTGAATGATTGAAAGGTTTAATTTTTCACCGAGGATTTCTTCTTGAGGAGTTTGATATGGAATAAAAATTGATAAACATAATACTCCCAAAAATAATAAATTCTTTTTCCTTTCTAGTATAGAGAGGGCTATCAAAGATGAGCAAAAATAAATAATGTAAGAAGCTCCATAAACTCCAAAAATTGGTATGGTAGCTTGGCTAAAAGTGTCTATAAATACTAACCCAGGTAACAGCCAGGGGAAGCCGCCTCCTAAGAAAAATCTAGAGAGTTCCAATATAGTTAAGCAGCTTGCTAGAAACATGCTTTTAAAAAAAATATTTTGATTAAATTGCAGTAATCGTACAGCCGCAAAAGGGGTAACAAATACAGCTGATAGCAGAATTCCCATTAATAATATAATAATGGTAGATATTATTATATTAGTGTTTCCATAATAGTAAATACTTACTATTAGCCACCCTGTACCGCTTATCCAGTACCCAAATCCCCACGAAAAAGCGCCCTTACAAGCATCAATAAAATTTTTTGAATTAACCGTTGAGTAAATTAAGGTTGTTAAGGTTAATGGGATAATAAGCTTAATATCAAAAGGGCTAAATGCTAGGGTTGATAGCGCACCAATAAATCCAAGAAATATATATGATATGAAGGGGGCTTTATGAATTTGTTTTAATGGTGATGCCAATTTTTTTTATCTTTCTTTTGTCTGCAGCTGTCACTGCTAGAATCATGTCATCTAATTCAATTTTATCGCCAACCTTTGGAAGAAATCCTAGTTTATTTATAAATAAACCCGCTAAAGTTTCTGCATCCATCCCATTAAAATTTTTATTAAATTTGCTTTCAAATTCTGATAATTCAAGCGTAGCATCGGCAATATATTCATACTCACTTACTTGAATAAGATCCTCGTCATCGGAATCATGCTCATCTTCAATTTCACCAACAAGCTCCTCTAAAATATCCTCTATGGTCACCAATCCAGATATTGTTCCATATTCATCAATCACAATGGCCATATGCGATCGATCTTTTTTAAATTCTTCAAGCAATGAATCTGCTTTCTTTGATTCAGGCACAACTTTAATATCTCTAATCAAATTAATAAGGTTAAAGTCTTTTGGGTCTTTGTTAATGGTGGGGAGTAGGTCTTTTGCAAGCAAAATACCTTGAACCTCATTTTTAGTCGGCCCAAGAACAGGATATCTTGAATGACCAGAATCAATTATTCTGTTAATCATCCTCATAGGATCTTCATCAGGTGCAAGTATGACCATTTCAACCCTTGGTACCATTATCTCCTTTACAGTTGTATCTCCCAATCTGATTGCTCGTTCCGCAATAAATTGAGCCTCTTTGTCAATCAGCCTAGCGCTCAAGGCATCTTCGAGCAGAATGGAAATATCATCTAAACTGGACGGCTTAATAGTAAAAAAGCGTTTTATCTTATTGAAAAGGCTCGACGGGGGCTGTTCTTGCTCAGTATCTTGATTCGTCATATTCTGTATGGGTTAGCTATTTTAAAATTCTCTAAGTATTTAATCTCTTGTGCCTCCATCATGTTGGCATCCGCATCTTTATTATGATCAAAACCTAGTAAATGAAGTATTCCATGAGCTAATAAATGCATCATATGATCCTCCAGATCTCTATTCAAGCTCTGTGACTCAATTTCTATATATGGAATACTCATAACAATATCGCCCAATTCGCCAGAAATCTTTTGAGCGTCCTCACTTGCAGGAAAAGACAGAACATTTGTATCTAAATTTTTATTTCTAAAATCTTTGTTAAATTTTATCATTTCAGAGGTTGAAACAAACTTAAGATTTATTTTAAGTTTGCCTTTCCTTTGATCAACCAAAATATACTCTGCCAAAAAATTTAACTTTTCCTCTAATCCCTCAGAGAAATCATTAAATCCATTTTTTAAAATATTTAATCTCAATTTCTTAGTGATCAAATTTATCGTATGCATCAACAATCTTTCTAACCAATGGATGTCTTACAACATCTTTTGAATTAAAAATAGTAAATCCGATATCCTCTATACCATCTAAAACTTTCATAGCATGAGCAAGCCCAGAGTCAATATTCTTAGGGAGATCGGTTTGAGTAATATCACCATTTATGACTGCATGAGACCCAAAACCCATTCGTGTTAAAAACATTTTCATTTGGTCAATAGAGGTATTCTGACTTTCATCCATGATGATAAATGCATTATTTAATGTCCTCCCTCTAAGATATGCCAATGGGGCAACCTCAAGAATTTCTTTTTCAAGCAACCTAACTACTTGCTCGAAACCAAGCATCTCATATAAAGCATCATATAAGGGCCTTAAGTAAGGGTCTACTTTTTGTGACAGATCCCCTGGTAAAAAGCCTAACTTTTCTCCGGCTTCAACAGCAGGGCGTATCAAGACAATTTTTTTTACATCTTCATTGACAAGCTTTTCAACCGCCTTTGCCACAGCTAAATAAGTCTTTCCAGTTCCTGCGGGACCAACTCCAAAATTAATCTCATATTCATTCATATTACCTAAGTAATTATTTTGGTTCTTTCCCCTGGGCTTTATATTCCTTTTTGGTGTCTTAATGCTATTTTCTTTAATATCAAGAGACGAAGAAATCAGATTTAAATCTTCATTGTTATTTATGGCCATTTGTATTTTTTCTCTAGATAATTCGATGCCTTTTGAGGTCGATGCATATAAATCTTTTATTGCATAGGAGGCTTTTTTTGTATTTTCTTCATCTCCAGAAATAACTATCTTATTACCATTTTGAAATATTTTGACCTTAAATGTTTTCTCAAACAATTTAATATTTCCGTTTAATTCTCCTACAAATCTTATTAAAGCATCTGCATCATTAGGGGTGAGTTCTAAGTTAGTTGAAGATAAATCTTTTGGCATTAATTTTCTAGCTTGCCCCTAAGACTATTTGTTAGAGCTTCTTGAATGTGAATATTTGCAAACTGGCCCACTAGATCTAGTTTACTTGATTGAAAATTGACAATCCTGTTACAAATAGTTCTTCCCTGCAGTTGGCCGGGATCTCTTTTAGATTGACCATAAATTAAACAGCTTTGCTTTGTACCTACCTTTTTGCGACTGTACCCAAAGGATAGTTGATTAAGTCTTGATTGTAATATATTCAAACGCTCTTTCTTTTCATCTAAAGATACATCATCTTTCATTTCAGAAGCTGTTGTATTTGGTCTTGGGCTGTAGATGAAGCTATATGACTCATCAAACTTAACTTCATTAATAATATCTATAGTCTTTTGGAAATCCTGTTGAGTTTCACCTGGAAATCCAACAATAAAATCAGAAGAAAAGCTCATATCTGGTCTTATGGCCCTAATCCTTTCAATGAGAGATAAATATTTTTCTGCATTATACCTTCGTCTCATTAATTTTAAAATTTTATCTGAACCACTTTGGACGGGTAAATGAACATGGCTAACAAGCTCAGGGACCCTGCCATAAACTTCAACTAAATCATCCTTAAATTCATGTGGGTGGCTGGTTGTAAAACGAATTCTCTCAATATTATCAATTTTTGATGCTAATTCAATTAAGTTTGCCAAGGAAGACCTCTCTCCCTTATAAGTGCCTTTAAAATTATTAACATTTTGTCCAAGAAAATTAATTTCTCTAGTTCCCTTGTCGGCTAAAGCAGATGCTTCATTCAAAATATCTTCGATACTTCTGGATACTTCATGGCCCCGTGTTTTAGGAACAACACAAAAAGAGCAATACTTATTACACCCCTCGGCTATTGAAATAAATGCAGAAGGGTCGCCTTTTCCAGCTACAGGAAGATAATTAAATTTTTCTAATTTTGGAAAAGAGATATCTATCTGGTTCGCTTTAGATCTTACTTTATTCTTATAAAGTTCAGGAAGTTTATGTAATGTTTGGGGTCCAAATACTATATCAACTGCAGGCGCTCTTTTAATAATCTCATTGCCTTCTTGTGATGCAACACAACCACCTATGGCAATTTTTAATTCAGGTTTGTCTTCCTTAATCTTTCTCCATCTACCAATCTGATGAAACACCTTCTCTTGAGCTTTTTCTCTTATAGAGCATGTGTTAAGAATTAATAAATCGGCCTCATCTTCAGTATCAGCAAGCTCAAAATTTTCTTTTTCCCGCAAAAGATCCATCATTTTTGAAGAATCATATTCATTCATCTGGCAACCATGAGTCTTTATATATAATTTCTTTGTCATATTTAAATTATTAACTAAAATCTTTTATTATCAAATTTTGTTCCCATATAATTAGACATGAGCAAAAAGAAGACATACAAAATAATCTTCATGCAACTTGGTGAAATATATGAGATTTTTGCAAAACAAATTTATCAAAGTGACATGTACGGTTTCATAGAGGTCGAAGAGTATATATTTAATAAAAATAAACAGCTAGTAGTTGACCCAACATCTGAGAAATTAAAAAAAGAGTTCCAGTCTGTCGAAAGATCATATATTCCTATTAATTCAGTGATCAGGATAGACGAGGTAATTGAGTCTGGAGAGGCAAAGATCAAACAAAATAAAAGCCAAGTTTCTCCTTTACCGATAAATATACAGCCCGCAAATAAACAAGATTAGTTATATAAAAATTGAGCGCTTTTTTGCTTAGAATCTAAGTGAATGACTGTTAATATTTTCTAATGAAAAGAAGACAAGCTCTAAAAATATCATCAGTTACAGCAATAGGACTTTCAGCATCAATCAGCTCTAGTTGCTCACAAAATACTTATTTTTTTAACCATGGTGTTGCGAGCGGAGATCCTCTAAGAGGCAG
>CEUA01036548.1_pt1 | contig 10647 bp, 15 predicted proteins | sample 361541 | NCBI WGS metagenome assembly CEUA01 (sample SAMEA2623079, study PRJEB7988) | marine metagenome | isolation source: saline water (ENVO:00002010), including
TCGGACAGACACCCGTTATTTTCACGACTACATTTACGGAGAAACAGAACTTCGTTTCTTCAAAGGCCGTTTGAAGTTCGTTCATCCCGACGATCCTGATGGTAAGAGAACGCCAGCCCCCTTCCCTTCTATGTTGTGTATTTGGGAGAGTACCGAAACTAGAGTTATGAAAGCGTGGAGGGGCGAAAAATGAGCAAACTATTCACGATCGCGGATTCCTCCGAATCAATTACTAGCCTTCACCCTGGCATAAGAACTTGGATTTTCGATCCTCCTTACAACATAGGTTACGATTATGGAGGGGTTATCACCGACAGAAGTGAGTCGTATGAAAGCGAGATAGGGGCTATGGCTGCTAATATGAGGCGTAACTCCACTTATCACGCTAATATGTTTCTCGTCATCTATCCGACCATAGCATCCCGTTTGCTACCAGCCATCGAGGGTGTTGGCTGGTCGCTGAAACAGTGGATAACTTGGGTGTACCCGTCCAACATCGGTATGAGCAACCGCCGATGCACCACAGCTTCTAGGGCCGTTCTATGGTTCACTTCCGGCGAACCGGAAACTTACATGAAGGCCGACCAACAACCCTACAAGAATCCCAATGACAAGAGAATCAAAGAGAGGATCGCCAATGGCTCGAAGGGTGTTAATTTCTACGACTGGTGGGAGATCAACCTTCGTAAGAACGTTAGCAAGGGATTCAAGGGTTACTTCAACCAACTACCCACAGAACTCGTCAAGAGAATGATACTTCTAACCACCCAAGAGGGTGAGTGGGTAGGCGATCTAACCGCTGGTGCTGGTACTACCTGGGAAGTGGCTAAGGAGATCGGTCGATCGTGCTGGCTCAACGATCTCAACCCCGAATGTCAAGAGATATGGGAGGCTATCTGATGGCAACAGAAGACTGGTGTCGCTGCTGGTCGATGAAGTGGCAGTTCGATGTTATGGCTGATCACAAGGGGCGGTGCAAGCACTGTTCTAGGAGGATAGCCTTCTTCTTCATTCAGAGAAAGGGTGGTCAAAGATGAAAATATTAGTTGGATGTGAACACTCCGGCAGAGTTAGGGAAGCGTTTCGATCCCAGGGGCACGACGCTTGGTCGTGCGATATTATTGGTAGTAGCGATAATTCACCATATCATATAACGGATGATGTTCTTAATGTCATTAGCCGTAACGACTTCGACATGGCTATCTTCTTTCCTCCATGCACCCATTTGGCTTCAAGTGGTGCCAGGTGGTTCAAGGATAAGGTCGAGGAACAGAAAGACGCATTGAATTTTATTCGCACTTTGATGGAGGCCGATATTCCTAAGATAGCTATCGAGAATCCAGTAGGCGTCATCAGCACTAAAATTCGTAAGCCAGATCAAATAATTCAACCGTACTGGTTTGGTGATAGGGCTAGAAAGAAGACTTGCCTATGGTTGAAGAACCTCCCACCATTAGAGGCAACCAATATGGTTGAACCAAAATTAGTGACATATTCCAACGGCAAGACCTTTTCTGCTGACTATGGGGTGGGATTCAAGACTAAGCACGGTCACCGACGTTCCGTAACGTATCTCGGCATAGCCCAGGCTATGGCGGATCAATGGGGTTAGATTATGGCATACACCAAACTAGACGAGAGAATTGCCCAAAGGAGACTCCGCGAGATATACAACAAGAAGACTAGGGCAGAGAGGATCAAACTGGCAGAGCGTTTCGGCTACGGTGGTACGGATTCATCCAAACTGAGGGTACTACGAAGGATCACCGCCCAGGTAATTCCAGCCGATCGCGTTGTCAATCTAAACCAATACTACAAGCCATACACTTCAACCGAGGATCGCAATCCTTGGTTGGGGAAATACCCCGACATAGCCCCAGGTCAGTCGGTGAAACTCAAGGCCGAGAAAGGTGAAAAGCAGTATTATCATGTGACAGCTTCGGTGATGGCCGTAGCCGATATGCCAGGCGGAGGGGTGTTGGCATACTCAAGACGTCTGAACACCAAGGGCAAGATCGGGGAGACTGACGATCCTGCCTTCTCTTCCGACATTCGTTTCCTCTTGGAGAAGTTCGGACGGGACGCGGCCAAGAAGTACCTAGCCCCATCCGAGGGAGGTGAGGTTCTACCGGAGTCGGGGCGTCTAGTCTACATGGCATTCACAATGGCAGGTGCGAGGGAAGTGGTGGATCTAGCCAATGCCAGGGGCTACGACATAGAAGTACCACCACCGGAAGGGGGTGAGTTCGGGATCGTCCTAGCCCCCTCCACGAAGAGGAACATGAAGGACGTCAGAGTGTACGACTACCAACGCCCACTCCCGAAGGCCAAGAGGGATCGCATAATAGCCTACACCAACCGAGCCAAGAGACACTACGGGGTTAGTTGATGGAGTTCTTTCTCGGTACTCACGTTCTCAACCACCTTGAGAAGACCGATGTTCCACTTTTCATTTCCAGGAGGGGCTTCGACAAACGTAAATCGTCCTTAGACGCTAAGGGATCGTGGTCTTTGGATTCGGGGGGTTTCTCCGAATTGAGGTTACACGGTGGCTGGACGCTCGACGCCTCTGAGTATGTGGAGAGAGTCAATAGGATCAACAAGACTCCTAACCTACGTTGGGCGGCACAACAAGATTGGATGTGCGAAGCTATCATGCTAGAGAGAACGGGTCTTACAGTTCGAGAACACCAAAGGAGGACGGTGGACAATTTCTTGGAACTGCGATCCTTAGAGTGTGACGTCCCAATTATTCCCGTCCTTCAAGGGTATTCTATGGGGGAATACAAGGATTGTTTCGAGATGTTCGAGGCTTCGGGTGTGGATTTGCGAAGCGAACCAGTAGTCGGTTTAGGCTCTGTCTGCCGACGTCAGAATACCGACGACATAGAGAGGATCGTAAAATATTTCCATGCCAAGGACTTGAGGCTTCACGGTTTCGGGGTCAAGACGCTTGGACTCAAGAGGTATGGTGAAATGCTTGAGAGTGCTGACTCCTTGGCATGGTCGTTTGGGGCGAGGTACTCCCAGGCTCATTGTTCCATACATAAGGAAAACCCTACGACCAAGAACTGTGCTAACTGTCTAAATTATGCTTTGGAATGGAGGTCTAAGATAGTATGACCCCACCTCATAGAATCATCCAAACCAAACCAGCCAAGGCGAAAGGGGAAACCATTTTCGCCTACGATACGGAAACCGAAGGGCTAAATGCAGTAAATGCAGTTCTTTGGTGTGTCGTGAACGTCGGAAATGGCGACGAGTTCACGTTTTACGATCGTCAGAGTTTCCGCGATTTCATAGAGTCGGAAGCCCCATGCGTGGCCTATGCACACAACGGAAATGGGTTTGATCTCTTCGGTTGTTTAACCAAACAGGAGTGTTACCAGGCACAGAAGATTTCCTCCGGCACTAAGATGTTCGAGGTGGAGTGGAACGGGGTGAAGTACCGAGACACGAAGCACTTGTTTCCGTATAGCCTAGCTCATCTCGCTAGGACGGTGGGTATGGAGAAGGGGATCACCCCTGCCAAGTTCCTCACTGGCGACCCGATCGCTAGGGAGGACATAACCGCCGAGGACGTCGAGTATTGTCTGATAGACGTCAGAGTTCTATCAGCAGCACTGACTAGGTTCAAGGAACTCTTCGCTTCCTTGGTCGATAAGCCAACACACATGATCGACCTCCCACTAACTACCGCTTCGGTGGCATACAAGGTTTGGTGTGCCCAAAGTTGGCCCGATCACTGGTACTGGACGGACGCTCGTAAGAGAAGGAGGCCGATAGCGACCTGCGATCCCAAGTATAACGAGTTCTTCCGATCGGCCGAGGCTGGTGGGATGGTTCGTCTTCTCGGTGAAGCGAGGAATAACCCAGGTGCAGTGATCTCGGGAGGCGTCGTTTCCTTCGACGCCAATTCCATGTACCCAGGTAGAATGCGTGACTGTCTCTTCCCCGACATGAGGAACATCGGTTTCGTCGGGGCTACGGAAACGGCCTTGATGATAGAACTTGAGAGGGAGGATCGGGTATGTGCGGCCAATCTAGTAATGACCGCCCAGGAGGATGCTTACCTTGGATTACCAAACAGGGACGACGTTGGACGTAGGGACTGGAATCAGACTCGCTTCGACGGTCATCTATGCGAGCCGGAGATCAAGTTCGCCCTTGAGAACGGTTGGGTGATAGAGAACGTGAAGGAGATCGTATCTGCTAGGGCAATCCGACCCTTCGTGGACTTCGTGGACAATCTCTATGCGATAAGGATGGAGATGAAGAGTAATGATGATCCTGCCGAGAAACTCACGAAGCTGATCCTAAATTCTTGCTTTGGCCGTTTTGGGATCAAGGAGAAGCCCATGAGGGTCGATGGTGTGGCACTAGAGGAATTGGAGGCCGAGGATGAGTACGAGGATCTGTTAGAGTCGGGTATGCTTGAGCGTGGCTACTACGACGGGATCGCTGCCGAATGGCCCTACATACTAGACAACCGCGAGTTGTTGAAGACTCCCTCTAGCCAGTGGTTCGGTTTCAGTTCCTTCATTCTAAGCCATGCCAGGGCCAATCTAGGTAAGGCGATCGTCGCGGCTGGTGACTACGCTCTCTACACCGACACCGACTCGATCCATCTACGGGTCGAGGGGAGGGAACACTTCGAGTCGGTAATGGAGATAGGCGACGAGTTGGGCCAATGGAAACTAGAGACTCCCGAACCGATCCCCCACTGTATCTATTGGGAAGCCAAGGTCTACGTCCAGTTGGACGAGAACTTCGAGAAGACCCTTGTGAAACACAAGGGGATCAGAGTTCGTGACGAGGACGGTAACTTCAAGCCGGAGGCGGGCGATCTCACTAAGATGCAGACTACTAGGACTGTCGTTTCCCTCTATGAGGGGCTAAGGCGTGGGTTAGAACCTGGTACGGAACTGGTCACGGAGAAGAAGTCCTTCCGTTTCTATGAGCAACCCTAATGAACGTGTGTCTATTCGGAAACGCGTGGACGTCCTGGGAGATGAGTTGGTAAGTAAGGCTCTCCATGAGCTTCTGACGGTTGTGCGTGAACCCATTGACGATCTTATGACTAGGCTAGTTGAGTTGGGTTTCCAACCCGTAACCCAGGCGTCTGCCATGATATATGCCTCTTCCCTCTTCGTCGTAAGGTACGTTCACCACACCAGTCTAGGACTGGATCAAGCGTCGGCTCTACAAATGTCCCAAGCCGAGGTTGTCAGCCATCCGGCAGTTTCCAAATTCCTCGCTCAACAAGTGGGGGAGAAAATAGACAGGAGTGTGAGAGAATGAAGGTAAAAGATTTGAAGAAGCAATTGGAAGAACTCGATCCCGAGATGGAACTTACGATAGAGCCAGTTCAGAGTTTCGTCATAAGACCAGTTCCCGTAAAAGAGGACGAGTGAATGGTTTTCAAGGTAGCATCCTGGGGCATGGGAGTTCAATCAACGTGCTTCCCTTTTATGATGCAAGACGGAATACTAGAGAAGTGCGATCTTTTCGGTACTAGCGACACTGGTTCTGAACGTCCCGAATCCTTGGAGTTAATTCAAGTGATCAAACCGATGCTCGATGAAATGGGTATCGACTTCAGGATCGCCAAGAGTCACCTGGGCAAACTACACGAATACTACCAATCTAAAGAGGCCATCCCAATGATAGGTGCGAAGCACTGTACGGTCAAATTCAAGATCCGGCCACTAAGAAGGGTGATTAGGGAGTACGTCGGTAACGGTGCTGGCAAGCAGCTGGCAGAGGTTTGGCTCGGTATAACCACTGACGAAGATCACAGGGCGGCAGAGTCGGACGTCAAATGGGTGCAGAATAGATACCCATTCCTAGAGTTAGGTTGGTCACGTCAAGATTGTGTGGACTACCTAGATAGCAAGGGCTTAGTTGTGCGTAAATCGGGGTGCTTCATGTGTCCCTACCAAAGCGGGGAAGAATGGATCGACATAAGGGATAACTTCCCCGATCTATGGAACAAGTCATTGGACTTGGAGGACGCGTACTTCAAGGCAAGGCCCGAAAGGTGGAAGGGCTTACGCTACGACGGTAAGAAACTCAGAGAGGACTTGGAGTCGTTCGCCTCCACCAAATGCTCAAGTGGGGGGTGTTTCGTCTGATAATCAGTGAGTGCAGAGTTCAAACTAATAATTCTGAAGACACTCTTGGCGAACGCGATCCTCTACGTTCTGTTGATCGTGTTGGTAATTACAAGAGGTTGATAACGTGAGTTCCAGGCTGAAGAGAAACTGTAAGATGTGCAAGCGACGATCGAACCTAGCCTTCGATCCTGAGAAGTTGCTTTGTCCCGATTGCCTGATCGTTTGGAGGGATACCGTCGTCAAGGAACACCGATCCGGCAAGATACCATTCCAGGAGGCTTACGAGTCTATACTCAAGAGGTGTAGGATGAATGACAAGGAGGTGTTAGATCTAGTCTTCCCTCCATTGGGAGACAAGGACTTCCAGGACGACGACATGGCCCTCCAACTGAAATTCGATCTCGATAAGATCAAGGAACAAGAAAGGAGGCATGAAGATGAGTGAAAGAGGTAAGGTAGAAAGAGATGACGGAAGCATTGTGTGGATAGCTGACGACGGACGGGAATACAAGTCCAAGTCGGGTATGTGGAAGAGGAACAAGAGACTCGAAGAGGATCGGGAACCCATGACAAAACCCGAACCGAAGGAGGCAAAGAAGGAGGATCCGAAGCAGGGTGAAGATCCTCCTTCCGAGCCAGGCGTGTCGTGGATCGACATGGACTTCGAGGATGCAACCCCAACCGAGGTGATACCAGCCCCTCTCAAGAGGATAAGGCCCAGGGGTGCGGGCGGGAAGCCATCCAAGAAGCAGTTAGAGGCTGAGAGGCAGATGAACGAGGGGATATTAGTTACTGGTTACAAGACTGGTGATTATCTGATGACTAAATACAAGAGGGCGGTAATGGACGATCCCAAGGCCGACCCTATAACTCACTTGGAGACTGACTACGAATGGATCGCCGGAGTGTCCCAGGACGCTCTTGATGCCCAGGGCATGAATCTCGCAGGTGCGATAGGGCCAGGAGGACTGGCTTTGGTTGCTAACGGGATATGGTTCGGCACTCCGCTAGTTAGGATACAGAAGGAGTCGAAGAAGTCTCCGTTCCAAGGTAGGATCGGCGGCTTCTTCGGAAGGACGATAGAGAGAGTGCCATTCATAGGCAAGAGAATTAAGGAGAGGCGGCTTCGGACACTTGAACAGGAGGTCGAGCAGGTTGAGTAATATTCTGAAGGAGTATTTGTTTGGCAAGAGCAAGGACGAGGAAGAGTCAGAGATCAGGAAGATTAGCAGACAGTTAGACGCCCTTGAGAAGAAGTTCAAGTCTTCTGAAGAGGAATAACCAATGCTTAACGATCTGTACCTTCCCGACTATAAGAGACTTAGCTCAATGATAATCGGGGCACCAGGCGGAGGGAAGTCCTTCTTCGTCAAACACACTCTCTCTCAGTTCGTCAAGACCAGCGACGACGAGAACCTACGCGTGATCTACTGCTGCCCTAAACAAGAGATGGACATGGGCGAAGGAACGCATACCAACATGGACAAGTTAGAGAAGCACTTGTCGAAGAACAGGATCGCGGTTGTATATCCCGACCCGATGAACGTAGAAAGCGAGGTCGATTACCTAATTGACTTCATCTTCGACATAAGAGAGGCAAACCCCGACTTCAAATGCGTCTTTGTCTGTGATGACAGTCAGATTTTCCTCAGTTCCAGGCGGGCGGCAAGTCCATCTTGGAAGCGTTTAGCACTTACAGGACGATCGCGAGGAATAAGACTCATAGCTATTTCACATACACCAGTCTTCTCGAAGGAACTAGAGGGATCCACATCTTACATAGTCCACTTCAGAACCCTTCTCTCCCCTATACACATAAACGACTTCAAGAACAGGTTTGGGTACGATCCCGAACCCTATGTCGGTAGTCTGAACGAAGTTCCCTACTCAGCAGTATTCTTCGACGTCACCACTGGTAAGAGCAAGATGATGAAGCCACTGGACGTCAAAGCAAAGGCGTAGGGTAGTTCCAGGTAGGGGGCATCGGTGTCCTATTGATCCTCTCGCAGGTCTTACACATCCATCCCACTCGCTTGTACGACTTCTTCGAGGTAGGTCGATCGTCGGTAGGGCCGTTACCCAACCTAGCACATACCGAGATCATCAGCGTACCACATCTCTCGCACTTGGGTCGCGTAGTACCTGCCATGAACCCCACACTGAGGCCCGATGTTTAATGCTTATGTGTCTATCCCATGCATTATACCCGTTACCCCCTTCGCCCCCCTCATGGTTATGCAGAACTTGTATGCGGGATTCGCTGCGGGAGCTGCGGTGGTAATGGTACTCAATATCGCTGACGGGCTTTCGACTTACGTATTCTCGGGAGAAACGCTGAGTGCAAAGGTGTCCGGTTGGACAGGTCTAACGAAGGTGGATCTATGATTGGACTACTTCCAAGACCGTCTTTCATGGGCGTAATAGATTACATGGCTTTCGCAGCCGGACTGACGATCGGAGTGGCACTATTCAAGCCTCTTGCAGATGGTATCGAAACCGCAATTAGTTCTAAGGGCGGCTCAAACGGGGCGTGATTAAGTGGCTATTCGTTACACTCTAGTCTCCACCCAAGCAGGTGCGGCTTCGGGCTTCCCAGGTGCAGCAGCAGCTGGGGCGGCAGCAACCACTAACTTCGGATTCAATGTGCCAGGCGGAAATTTGGAGTCATTGATCTTCCGCTTCCAAGGTACTCTCAATGCAGCGGGCGACGTCACACAAGACTTCGGTGGGTGCATATCAAGCCTCAGAACGATCTTGAATGGCGAAACCGCCTTCGATCACAGAGTAGGATACGCAACCCCAGGGGCAGCGACAACCTGCTCTCAGTTCACCTACTTCATGAATAGCATCGGACACGGCCTTTCCAGTCAGACAACGGCTTCCGCCACTGTCTACGAGGCTTTCATCAGAGTCCCATTGGGCCGCGTTCTACCTGCCGGAATCAGCAGGATCGAATACACCCTAGCAACGGCAGCACTAGCAGCCCAGGCAACGGCAACTTCCGTAGAGGTATGGTGCGTCTACAACGACAACTTCTCTTCTCGAACCACCGTTCCAGCAGCTACATCAGTCACCGTAGGGGCAGGTCAGCAAGAGGTCAGCGTGAGAATGCCAGCGAACGAGCCAGGCGTGATCGCAGGTGTCCTAATACAGAACCAGGATGCAACAGACACGGACATAACATCGTGCAGGGTCATTTCTCAGAGCGACTACTCGCTTTCACAAGGATTTTGGAGATACCTTAACTCCGATCTGGATAATGGTGTCATGTACGGCAACCCGTCGGGTGGTGGTGCAGCACTTCTCTCTATGGCATACGCTCAGTTGTCACCAGGAACACTATTCATACCTACCTTCGGACTTTCGAGGGCAGACGAGCTAAGGATGCAGATCACGATAGCAGCCGCAGGTGCAGGGAACGTTTTGTTGTTCACACCCGTATTGGTTGCCAGTGCAGGGGCGTCGGCTTCGCAGGGTCAAGTTCAAACCCAGGCCGTGAGGACGAACACCAGCAAGGCTATCCTTGACATAAGCGGTGCAGCAGACGCCTAATGGGGTGACCCATATGGGCAGAATGTTGAGGACGACGCTAACTGAGGATCAAGTCTACGGAATAGACCTGGGTTTTCCCAGGTCGGGCAAGCTACTGATAAGGAACGCTGGTACTGCCGATGTTCGATGTGCCTATGATCGCGTGGACGCCAGCCCAACGGGTGTCAATTACTTCACGATAGAGGCTGGGATCGTCTACACCTTCGACATGAGCCAGGCGATCGGCTTCCTAGCACAGAATCAACAACTCTACTTCTGTTGCACTACCGCCGACAACATCATGGAATTTTGGATGGGGTACGACAACTAGGTGGGTGCATGAATGTCGGGGCCAGTAAGACCACCATTGACCGTCGCTGAATCCGACGGGTCGGTGACTGTCAGACCGTGTAATGACATAGTGTTCGACTCCGCTGACTTCGTGGTGACGGACAACGGCACTTCGGCCAGGATCAACAATCATCCTGGGGCCGGAGCTACACTCAGCGACACTATGATAGGTTTCGGGTCTGCGGCTAATCTGCTTACGGGATCGGCAAACTTCACGTTCACCGAGGAATCGGGAGGGAGTGGGCCTTCCGTCTTATTGACGGGTGATAAGCCTGTAATGAGATTCACCGATGATACGGGAGCAACGAATTACACGATGAGGTTCACCCAATCGGGTTCGTCCTTCTACATGGCCCACGAGGATTCGGCGGGAACGGATAACGGTTTGTTCAGACTTTCATCCTCCTATGTCGCCATTCAGCCAACGATGACTCCTAGAGTCGGCATCGGTGGTTATGGTGAGTCGGGAGTCGCTCTCAAGATAGAGGGAACGCCCGATCAAATATTGAGGATTCAAGATACGACTGATAACTACGCATTGACCCTAAGTGCGGCATCGGGCGGGTCATACATCGAGTTTGGTGATATGGACACAGGCGCAGACTCCTGGATGAAATTCGGATCGTATAGTGGGACTAACAACATCGAC
>CEUA01463355.1_pt1 | contig 10637 bp, 10 predicted proteins | sample 361541 | NCBI WGS metagenome assembly CEUA01 (sample SAMEA2623079, study PRJEB7988) | marine metagenome | isolation source: saline water (ENVO:00002010), including
TGGAACGCAACGGGTAGAATCATTGATCAAAGAGACATTCCCTGATGCAAGACTTGGGCGGTTAGATATGGATACAGCTCGAACCAGCAGCGGTCTAACTAAAATATTAAAAGATTTTTCTGATGGTATGTTAGATATCCTACTAGGTACACAAATGATTGCCAAAGGATTGGATTTCCCAAATGCAACATTAGTGGGCATTATTAATGCTGATTTAGGATTACACCTTCCAGATTTCCGAGCTGGGGAGCGAATTTTCCAACTTATTTATCAAGCTTCAGGAAGAGCAGGCCGTCGACTTAAACCTGGTGAGGTTGTTATCCAAACTTATGTGCCCGATAATCCGGTAATCAAGAATGCAGCAAAGTTGGACATGATGAAGTATTATAATATTGCCTTGAGTGAGCGTAATGAATTAAAATATCCACCATTTAGCTGGTTGGCAAAAATAGAGATTACTGGCCAAAATCAAACATCTGTAAATTCTCTTTCAGAAAGAATCGCCAAAGCACTGAAAGGCAAATATACAGGGTTAGACGTTTTAGGGCCATCATCATGTTACCTTGAAAAACTGCGAAACAATTATAGGTTTCAGATTGTTTTTAAATCATTAAAAAAAGTTGACCCCAATGGACAAAAACTTCACCATTTTATTATGAATAACTTTAAGAATATTCAGAAAAAATTTCATCCAGGAAAAAACCGAATTAATATACATTTTGATCCATTAAGTTTGATTTGATATTGCAAAAGTTCCAAACATTTCAAAGTACTGCATTAGCCCGCCTTAGTAAAAAGATGGAATGCATCCAAAAGAGACAGTTTTTTTTATGTTCCATTTTAATTTTTTCATGTTTATCCGCAGAAACTGGTTATCCTGGGTTTGATGTATTTACTTCTTCTTTTCAACTTGGACTGGGTGGAGCCGGGTTTTTGAATCCATCTCCAATTTCATCAAAAATAAATCCATCTGTTTCAGATACTGGACGTTATTTTTCCACATCAATCATTCGTTATCATGCAGGTATTACCAGCCAAAGTGCTGGAATGAGCCTGCCGTGGAAAAAGGGATTTAGTATATTTTCTGTAAGGCATATTTCGTACGGAACATTTAATGGATATGATGATGATCTTCAGTCAACGGGTGCATATCAATCTAGAGATACATGGCTTCAATACGGTTATTCAAGACAGTTAAGCACAATGCCTTTAAGTATTGGAACATCTACACAATTTTATAATGCATCATTAAATGATCATCAGATAAAAGCCATTCTATTTACGTTTGGAAGTGCATTCTATATTCAAAATATTCAGGCAACGCTCGGAGTGTCATTTCATGATATTGGAAAAACATTTGATGGTAATAATTCGGCAAAAGGGAGAATTATACTTAAAACAGTGATTAGTGGCACGAAAAAATTAGCACATCTTCCACTAACTCTTTATTTGGATACAATTTTTTCCAAGGAAGAAGTTGAGCCAGAAATATTTTTAGGTGGAGATTTTAATTTAAAAAATGGAATTGGAATTAGGTGGGGAACTTCCACAAGAAAATTGGATCATAATACAAAACAGAGTTTTTTCAGATCGGCGATTGGTGCTTCCGGCTTTGGTTTTGGAATCAAAACTGGGGTTATATCCATCAATTATGGTACATTTATTTTTGGTACCGGTGCAACGATACACGGTTTTCAGATAGGCATTCAACTATAATGAAAAAGCTTATTATTATCATGTTTTATATAGGTCTGGTTTCCGCCCAAAATAATTATCCTATTGTATTAATACATGGATTTATGGGTTGGGGGGAAGATGAAATGGGCGGTTATAATTATTGGGGTGGTAAAGAAGATTATTCTCAAATGCTTCGGGATCAAGGTCATATAGTTTTTACAGTTTCAGTAGGTCCGGTTTCTTCAAATTGGGAACGTGCCATAGAAGTGTATACCCATTTGAAAGGCGGACAAGTGGATTATGGTTTATCTCACGCTAAAAAATTTAACATTATTCAAAAACCTGAGTTAAAAAGTTTTGAAGGGCTCTATCCAAAGTGGGATGAGAATCATCCAGTACATTTGGTGGGACACAGCATGGGAGGTCAAACTGCTCGAATGTTACAATACCTTTTGATTCAGGAAATTAGTGCAAACGAGAAAACAAATGATCTAGAAAAATCAGAATTGCTTGGAAAATCTCATTTGAATTGGGTTAGAAGCATAACATCCATTTCGACACCACACAATGGCACCACATTAGCCAATGTGGTAAGTAAGACCATCCCATTTGTACAATATTTCGTTGGTTTAGCTGGCGTTGTTGGGACACCCTTTTATGATTTTGATCTAGAGCATTGGAGATTTTCACGAGGTGAAAGTGAAGCATGGGCTAGGTATGTTAAGCGTATGCGCAAACATGATGCCTGGGCTACGCAGAACATAAGTTCTTGGGATTTATCTATAATTGGTGCGAAGGAATTAAATAGTTATCTAATCGCAGATCCAGATGTGTATTATTTTTCCATCAGCACAACCACTACAGAAAAACATGAAGGATCTCCCAATCATTTTCCTGTTCAAGGGACATCTCTACTCACTCGTAGTAGATCAAAAATAATAGGTTCACATATAGGATATTGGGAAGATGGAACAGCTACTGATTCCACCTGGTTTGAGAATGATGGTATTGTTAATACCGTATCTATGGCTGGCCCGACAACAGGAATGTTCGGTGCTGATCCAATAGTAGCTTATGATGAAGATGAGTTTCTTATTTCAGGTCAATGGTATGCACTTAGTCCAATTCAGATAGATCATTGGAATATAATTGGTCACTTAGGTGACGATAAAACGAACAAAATCGCAAAACTTGTTTTAACTAATCAGGCTATTCGATTAAAAGAGCTACCTCCTTTTTGAATTGTAAAAATAAATGTTATATATTGAGGTAAGATAAATCCGTTGAATTAGACATAGCAAAACTATTGATAGGTTAACATAGGAATAGTAACTGTGGCTGCAATAGTTAATACTATTATTTTCTTTTTAACTAATCCATAATCTTTGTAAAATACAAATATGAATTATAGCGAGTTACTTTATGCATTTTTAATCGATCTTCAAAGTTTGTACCGGAAGAATATTTATATAAAAGGAGCATCATTTCCTCAAATATTGGCCCTGTCTATTATTCCTGATAATGGGATTGAAATGTCGGCATTATCAAAAAAAATTGGCATAGACAATAGTACAGCAACTAGACTGGTTATGGGGCTTGAAAAAAAAGGCTGGGTCAACCGTCGTTCTGTGAATTATGATAAACGTGTAATTCGGGTTGCTCTCACAAATGATGGAGATGATGTTCAGGCACAACTAGAACAACAATTTGATTCACTTGGTGCAGCAATAGAAAAAGAAGTAGACCCATTAGATCGAAACGAAATGATAGAATATGTTTCATCTCTACATTGGGTTTTATCCAAGTTGATTCTAAAGAATGATAAACTTGTATAATGCAGGTATATCATTTTTCATTATCAATTTTATCTTGGTATAATAAACAAAAAAGAATTCTGCCATTTCGAGATATAGATGATCCTTATAAAATTTGGTTATCTGAAGTAATGCTCCAACAAACACAAATACAAACCGTAATTCCTTATTATAAAAAATGGATAAATAAGTATCCAACTCTTAAATCCGTGGCAAACGCTGATCAAGAATTATTATTAAAACTTTGGGAAGGCCTTGGTTATTATTCCCGATGCAAAAACTTTCATAAAGCTACAAAGATTGTTTTAAGAGAATATGGAGGTATCATTCCTAGTAATTGGTCTGAATTTAGGGCATTGCCTGGAGTTGGAGATTATACTGCTGGTTCAGTTTTGTCCATTGCATATAATCAACCTTATATTGCAATTGATGGAAATGTAAAGCGTGTTATTGCGCGTGTACTTGGATTAAAAAACCTATCAAATAGGAATATGTCCCGAATAAAAAAATATTTGAACAATAATATTTTGATAGATAACCCTGGTGATTTTAATCAGGCCTTAATGGAGCTGGGTGCCCGTGTATGTTCACCAAAGAATCCAAGTTGTGAGTTGTGTCCTATTTCTATTGAATGTAAAGCATTTGCATCGGGATCATCTGAATCTTATCCATCACCCGCAAAGAAGAAAAAAGTCCCACACTATACAGTCGTTGTCGGTCTAATTTGGCGAGAAGACAAATTTTATATCCAAAAACGGGTAGAGAATGGAATGCTGCCTGGATTGTGGGAATTTCCTGGTGGTAAAGTAGAAGTTGGGGAATCACTCACTCATGCACTTCGACGAGAAATCAAAGAAGAATGTGGTGCACAACCAAAAATACTGAAAAAAATTGGCGAAATCAAACATGCTTATACACATTTTTCTATTACATTCCATGGATACCACTGCGAAGAGAATAACACATCAATTCATTGTCATCAAAATTCTCAATGGATCAAACCCACCCAAATAAATAAATTTCCATTTCCTAAAGCCAACCACAAATTATTTTCCATTTTAAAAAAACAAGGTTGGAATGTTTAAAAAAATTATTTCACTTATTCTTTGGCCACTGTGGTTTCTTTTTTTTACCATTACAATGGTATTCTTTTTTATTGCATTTTTAGTTTTACCCCGGAAAATTCTCTATTATATCATTCGACCTATATCTTGGACGTATTGTTTTTTAGCTGGACAATGGTTATGCAAGGACAATGAACCACCAGATCCAAATGGACAGCCATATCTATATATGTTCAATCATGAATCCATGTTTGATCAATTTATGATTGCTGCATTCATTCCTCATTATATCACTGCTGTGGGTGCTATAGAACAATTCAAATATCCGCTATGGGGGTTTATTATGAAACAATATGGTATTATTCCAATTGTACGAAAAAATATTAAAAAAGCGCTCAATAGTTTATCGAAAGCTGAAAATGCATTAAATAATGGGGTTTCTTTATTAATCTCCCCCGAAGGAACTCGAACACTAACAGGTCACATGGGTCCCTTCAAGAAAGGGCCTTTTCATCTTGCAAAAAATACGGGGGCAACCATTATACCGGTTGGTATTATTGGGGCATACAAAGCAAAAAATAAAAAAAACTGGGTACTCACACTAGGTAGATTAACAACACGATTTGGTGTCCCCATTAAGAAAAAAGATTTTGAAAATTTAACTGTAGAAGAAACTCGGGATCTCGTAAGGGATCGTATTCAACTATTAATCCAATCATGAGGTACTCTATGAAACAATTATCACTCATCATTTTTTCAGTGTTTATTTTTAATACTACAATAGTTGGTCAGCCAACAATTTCTTCGTCACCAACTGTTGAAGAACGCTACGGAGACAGAATTGAATTATTGGGTGTCAAATTCAGAGGGCCACTAGTGTTATGTCAAATATTGATAGCTATTTTTATGGCAATTACATTTTTACAATCAGCCATTGATAAAATAATAGATCGTAACGGGAACCTCAAATATTTCGAATTACATTTTGCAAACTCAATGTTGGAAGACTTTACTAAGTTATCATTATCATTGTTAACTGTTTTGGAATTAACGGGTGGACTTATGTTGGTTTATGGAATCTATTATGCATTAGCAGAGCGAGAGACTCTATGGATTTTTTATGGATTTGTGTGGTTGTCAATTACGATCATTGTTCTTTTGACTGGACAGAGATTAGCGAAGGATTATGTTGGTGCTGCGGACCTAGTACCATATTTCATGTTAGTTATGCTTGGCATAATGAGCATGTATTAGATAAAAATCTATAACGGTTACTAAGGATGGGGTTGAAAAACACAATTATGTTAAACTATTTTTCATATTTTTATTTTACGAATTACTCTTAAGTAATGATTCATGTGGACTGAGTATAGGCGGTTCACATTGATAAATATTAAGTAATAGAAAGTCTGAAAGCTTCCTATTTTCATTATACATCAAAATTTATTTAGGACGCAACTGGAGAATTGATTTTTACTATAATTAAATTAAAAGGAGTATTGCAATGAGTAACAAAATATTAAAAAAGACCATTGATGGATTCAAGAAAAATACATTAGCCAATTCGCAGGTTCGTCTGGCTCGGAATGCATCTATAAGGAATGAAGTGATTGAGCTCACTATGGATTGGGAGCATTTTAGAAAAATTGACCATTCATTTTCTGATATAGTTTTAGGTGAAATGCCTGTGACCAATCAAAAATCTAGTGGACGTTGCTGGGGATTTGCTGGTTTGAATCTTTTCAGAATCTATTTGGGGCGAAAACATAACTTGAAAGATTTCCAATTCTCTCAAAGTTATTTTATGTTTTGGGATAAACTGGAAAAATCAAATTACTTTTTAGAATCGATTTTAAAAACTACCGATCTACATTGGAGTAGCCGGCTTGTGATGCATCTTTTGGATAATCCAATTCAGGATGGTGGTCAATGGGACATGTGGGTGAACCTTATTAATAAATATGGTGTGGTCCCACAATCAGAAATGCCGGAATCTTATTCCTCCAGCAAATCAATGAGAATGAATCGAATGATTACCCGAAAGCTTCGTGAATTTGCGAAACAGCTTAGAGAATGTTCACAAAAAAGTTCATCTGATTCTCAATTACAATCCATGAAAACAGACATGTTGGAAGAAATATATCAAATGCTCACCATTCATTTGGGTACACCGCCTAATTCATTTGATTGGCAAATTCGAGATAAGAAACAAAGCTTTTTCAGGTTCGAAAAATTGACACCCCAATCTTTTTATAGTGATCATGTTGGACTCAATCTGGATGAATATGTATGTTTAATTAATTGTCCGATGAGTGATAAAGAATATAATAAAGTGTATACAGTAGAAATGTTGGGGAATGTGGTAGAGGGCCATAGCATTCGATATTTGAATGTTGAAAGTAATACCATGAAAAAAGCTGCTATCAATTCATTGAAAAATGGAGATCCCGTTTGGTTTGGTTGTGATGTGAGTAAGCATTTCCATCGTGAATTGGGGGTGATGGACATAGCCCTTTTTGATTTTGATTCTTTTTATGGTACCAAATTTGGAATGGATAAAGCTACGCGATTAGAATATGGAGAGAGTCAAATGACGCATGCCATGTTATTCACGGGTGTAGATTTGGATTCAAAAGGAAATCCTTTAAAGTGGAGAGTAGAAAATAGTTGGGGTGATAAAGGTGGTAATAAGGGTTATCATATTATGACAGATTTATGGTTTGATGAGTATAATTATGAAGTAGTGGTTCACAAATCCTGTTTACCCAATGATTTGGTTGAAATATTTGAGACGAGTGAAGCTATTTCACTGAAACCCTGGGACCCCATGGGTGCTCTTGCGAAATAGCGCCTAAAGAATTCCACTTTTACTTGATGAATTTTTCTATGGCATTGAGCCATTTCAATTTTTTCTCATTTATTTTTTGTGATGGAATTGGAGAAAAAATCTGATCTACACTTTTAGATGAATCAGATTGATAGGTAGGGTTTAAGAGTCTAAAAATACCATAGGCGGTTCTATCCTTCATGGTGGAATGTCCCACGGGTATTCCCGTTAAATCAGCAATAAATTGAAGCAAGGGAGAGCGGGATCCGCCACCAGCTGCCGTCAAAAGTGATGGTTTTGAAGACATGATTGGTCTCAGGCATTCCAAAATATCACTCACTAAAAATCCAATGGATTCCATCCCCGATCTCACAATCTTGTCTTCATCTGATCTTTTGTCCAAATCAATATAAACATCGTTAAACCCAGGCATCCAATAGGGTGCCGCAAGTCCGTTAAAACCGGGAATGAATATCCCATCCGTTTCCGTTTTTGAAGCCCGGAAATCCCATTCCATTTTATCATGAGGAATCCCCAGTTCTTCTTCCAAATGATAGAAAAGAGAATTGCATGCATTAATAGTCCCTTCCACCATAAAATATTTAATATTTTCATTTGAGTAAAGGATACTGGAAATGAGTCCATTAACTATTGTTGGGTTTTGCCCTGCATTGAATTGTACACTACCTGATGTGCCAAAGTTGGTTGCAATACTACCAAGCTTCAGCCCCGCTTGGCCAATCAGAGCTGCTTGCTGGTCGCCAATAACAACAGCAAGTGGAATTTTTAAATCGAGCATATAGCCAAAATCATATTTTACAGGAACCAATGGCGGTAAACATTGCGGAGAAACTCCGAATAGATTTAAAGCGAAATCTGACCAATTACCCCTATGAATATCATAAAGCAAAGATCGGCAAGCGATGGATTCATCCACACTAGCGGTTCCTGTCATAGCTTGTGAAAGAAATGCACTCAATGGTCCAAAATATAATTCTCCATTATTAACACGGTTTTTCAATTGTGGATTTTCCCGGATCATGTGTAAAAATTTAGGTCCACCAAAATGAGCACTCAACGGTGTCCCCGTAATTTGCCAAAGTTGGTTACTATGGGTGGAAAATTCTTCCACAATAGCATGCGCTCTACTATCCTGCCAACTTAAAGCCGGCGTAACAGGCGTACAGGATTCCTTTTCCCAAAATAAAAAAGTAGAGCGTTGAATAGCCAAACCAGAAGAATGTACAGGCATATCACCGGATGCGATCACCATTATTTTAAAGAGAGATTTGCAAGTTTCCAAAATTACAAGGGCATCAGATTCAACATGATATTGTTTAGGTCGAAGTAATGCATGTTTTATTTTTTGAGAATGAAGAACCATTCCATCAGAATTAAACAAAAATGCTTTTGTTGAAGATGTCCCAGAATCAATAATAATATAATTCATAAATGAAACTTAACGGAGATTACGTAAGGATGGGGTAATCAGGCCAATCACGCCACAAAGGGCTGCCCCAATTCCGATACTAAAGAATAATATTTTTACTGAAATAATGGACGTGATAACCCCTACAAAACCAGCAGAAATAGCGGTCGTTCCGACAACACCTAAATGAACAACAGAGAATAATCTGCCATGATATTGATTTGGAGTATGAATCTGGATAATTGAGGTTCGACTTATCATAATAAATGGAATACCTATTCCATGTAAGCAAATAATGACCATAGCCATTTCTACGGACTCGGCCCAATACACTAGAGAGAATGTGATGCCATCTAATATGAGTCCAATACTCCAAACCATTCCATTAGGCATCCGTCCATTTAATTTTGAAACGAGAAGCGATCCTAACAATGCGCCGACTGCCATACATCCTTCTACAAAAGCAAAATCAGACGGGGTGCCGTGTAGTGCATTTTTCACTAAAATTGGTAATCCTACAATTGCTGGTCCCATAATAAAAAAATTATTAATAAATGTAATAATCATCATCCAGAAGATAGGCCTTTCCCTGAAGAGATATAATAACCCCTGCTTCAAATTATCCCAGTGACTATGATCTTCAACCCGGTTAGGATTCTTGGGTTTTTTGATAAACAGGAGAAAACTAATTCCAATGAAAAATGATCCACCATCCACTAAAAATAGATTGGGTAACGAAACCATTGTCAAGAGAATTCCTGCAAAAAATGGTCCCATCATCCAGGCTAATTGCCCGGATGTTACCAAAATGGCATTAATTCTCACAAGATGATCTCTGGAAAAGAGCATAGGAACGATGGAATTCAATGCTGGTTGAAAAAGAGTATTAAAACAACTGCGAAGAAATGCTAATCCACAAATAATCCAGACATTATTATATCCACACCAAAGAAATAATGGAATCAATAATACAGTCAGCGCTTGTCCAGCATTGGCAAAAATCATGAGTCGCAAACGGTTTAATCGGTCTGAAAAAACGCCCGCATAAAGTCCGAAAATCAGAGCAGGTAAATAGGCGCTCATAGCTACAATTCCGGTAATGATAGATGAATTTGTCATATCCAAAACAAGCCAGATGAGAGCTAGTTGATAAATGGCATCTCCTGTTTGAGAAATGGCCTGGGCTGACCAAAGTAGGGCCAGATTGTGATTTTGATCTTTTTTCATCGATGAAATAGGCGTAGAAATTAGTTCCAAAACGTTTTTTACATATAGATTTTCCCTTTAAATTGGGACTCCATTTTGAACCAAGATTTAAACATTATTACAAAGGAGTACGAGAATGACGTACATTATTGCTGAACCTTGTGTAGGAACCTGTGACACCGCCTGTGTAGAGGTTTGCCCCGTAGATTGTATTCATGGTCCTTATGATAAAGAAGGTGCCGGTGCAGAAGCAAAAGTAGACGGCTTTGTCCCGAAAGATGAAGATATGCTTTATATTGATCCTGAAGAATGTATCGATTGCGGTGCCTGTGAACCGGAATGCCCAGTAGAAGCCATCTTTGAAGAAAGTGAAGTTCCAGAAGAATGGCATAAATATTCCAAAATTAATTATGAATGGTTTGGTCGTGAATATGCAGGATAATTAATAAAATATAACTTAAGATCATTAAAGGCGGCTGTCATTTGGCAGCCGCCTTTTTTCAGCACAAATTATGAATAAAGAAAATGTAATAGATAAGTTAAAAACGATAAATTATCCTGGATTTTCGAGGGATATTGTTTCCTTTGGAATGGTGAAGGATGTTATAGTTGATGAAAAG
>CEUA01104256.1_pt1 | contig 10633 bp, 7 predicted proteins | sample 361541 | NCBI WGS metagenome assembly CEUA01 (sample SAMEA2623079, study PRJEB7988) | marine metagenome | isolation source: saline water (ENVO:00002010), including
ATGGTTTTCATAGTGCTGTCATGATTACGCGGCTTGTACAGACAATTTTGTGATTCACGCAAATCAAATCCGAATGCTCTTTTGCTAACAACGATTATAGGTGGAGATTGTATCCGTTTGAAAATATTTATTCGAACCTGACGTTCCACCCACTGTAAATCATCTATCCAGGATTTCGCTGTAGGAAAATAGTTGGAAAATTTCTCTTCGTCTCTCCATCCTAATTGAGAAAATAGTTCACCGTCAAGGTACCACCGCATAATATCTATTCCCGATTTTCTGTATTCAATAAGATTTCGTAATAATGCGTCATGGTATCCATATTTAATGGGGTCTCCTAATCCTTTTGTTACATCCTGAGAAAGAGATAATTCCGCACTAGGCACAGTTTGTCCGGTTATAATATTTTCTGGAATAATTTCAGCACTATATACATCGCTATTAAGGAAAGAAGCTAGAGAGAATACTTGTGTCTTGTAGAGGTCGGCAATAGGCGCTATTGCTCCACTTATGTCTCCATATAGTGTTGCATATCCAAGAGCAGTTTCTGTTTTGTTGCCATTATTGGTAAAGAGTAAGCCGTATTTAGCTGCCAACCCAGAAACTATATCTGAAAAACGTATTCGCGCTTGAATATTTTCGTCGACAACTCCATTGTACTCGCCTTGATTCTCTTTGAATTCAGCCGTCTTGATTTTTTTCGAGATAGATTGGTATAGATCTTCTATGGGTACTTTTAAAAAATCGATATCAAGTTTTTTGCATAGGTCTTGGCTATTGTTTTGTGTGATCTGGGAATTAAAATGCGTTGGCATATTAACTGCAAATACGCGTTCAGATCCAAAAGTTTGTTCGAGTAAACATAAAACTACACTAGAATCGATTCCTCCACTTGCTGCAACTAAGAATTTGTTCTCAACGCCTCTAATATCGTCCAGATGCCTTAATCCCAGACGTAAAGCATTAAATATAGAAGCAGTTTCTCTTTGTTTGCTCGTTTTTTTTGGTTTATAATCTGTAGTATTATTGTGAATTAGGCCAGATGTCCATGGAGGGGCTTGTAAGGCCAGTTGTCCGTGGCGATCATATATAGCACTTTCTCCATCAAAGACGATAATATTTTTACCGTTATTTTGTGCCCCTATTTGGTTAACATAAAAAAAGGGAATAGGAGAAGATTTAACTAAACTTTGGATTACTTTTTTCCGTTTAAAGTCTTTCTGCCAAGTCCATGGTGAAGCTGATAAATTGAAGGCTACTTGTGCACCACGCGCAGCAAATGTTTGAAGGATGTTTATCGAGTCTCCATTTGACTGATAGTCTTGAGGCCACATATCCTCACATAATTGAACGGCAAAACTAAAGAGCTTTCCATCTCGTTGTATGATTTTATACGGATAAAGCCAGTCAGAAATGGGTCGTCCGCAAGAATCGGCTAATTGTCGAAGTGAAAAGAAGTGGCGATCATCATCAAAGAATCTATAATTTGGCTGCAGGGTCTTGGGATGTATACCTTGAGGTAGGCCTTTGGGAACCTCTTCACGCAATACATATTCACCGTTATTGCAAACATAAACTGCATTATATTTACGGCAACGGCCATCTTGTCCCCAAAGTGTTTTGTCGATTGCTACATTGCCAAATATAATTGTTATGTCTTTGCTGGCTCGTCGTATGTCTTCGCTGTAAAGTGAATAATCTTCTACATAGGATTCGATCTCCCAGATATCGCCTAAAATATAACCGGTTATACATAATTCAGAGAAGACTATGATTTCTGCACCTTGACTGCGTGCTTCGTCAATATAATTAATCATTTGAGAGATATTTGTATCCGGTTGTCCGGGTTTTACATCCATTTGCACAATAGCAATGTGTGGTAATTCCGAATTCATCTATGCTTTCTCATTCTTAAAACTTGATGGAAAAAGACGAAGAAAATATAAATTTGCAGATATGATTTTATCAAAACCACGAGAATCAGTATTGAATAGAGTCTTTTTGCAATAGATGTGTTTTAAACACACCTGTATGACAATAAAAACATGAAGGGGATTATTGTTTTGCAGGACATGAAAACTTAACTGCGAATGGGAAGCCAACGAATTACTTTTGAAATTTGGTCGTCCCAATGATCCCATGTGTGTCCTCCTGAACTTTGGCTGTAATTTATTTCGATGCCGAGTTTTTTAGCACGATTATAGAATTTTCGATTGGCGTCATACAGAAAGTCATTTGTACCGCACCATTGATATAAGTGGGGCTGGCGAATCCGGTTTGACAAACCTTTGAGTAAAAAGAACAGATCATTTTTTCCTCCCGACAAATCTTTCTTGTGACCAAAAATACTCTCCATTTCTTTTTTTCTCGCAGGGTCACCATGAGATTCTTTTACCCTATTTACAATGTCTAATGTTCCAGACAAACTCGCAGCTGCGGCAAATCGGTTCGGTTGTCTGAGTGCAAGCTTAAAGGCTCCATATCCTCCCATTGAAAGGCCGGCGACGAAAGTGTCGGCGCGGTTACGAGAAATTGGGAAAAATTGTTTGCAAAGGTCAGGTAATTCTTTGCTTATAAAATCCCAGTACAAAGTTCCATTAGCAGTATTTGTGTAAAAACTTCGATTTACCGCAGGCATAACGATAATTAGGTTTGATTTTTCTGCGTATCGTTCAATAGCGGTGCGTCGCTGCCAGATGGTATGATCGTCACTGAGGCCATGGAGTAAGTACAGTACGGGAATCTTCCGATCAGTCTGTACAAGCTTTTGTGGTAAAATAATATTAGCACTCGTAGCAATCTGCAGTGATTCTGAATGAAAGTCCCATTGTATAAAGGCCATGTACGTTCCTATTCTTTATCAATGTCTGTGTTTTTTAAATAGGTAATGAGATCTTCATCTGAAATTTCATTACTTTGGCCGCTGATTAAGTCCTTAATTTGCCACGTATTTTTTTCGAATTCGTCCGGTCCTCCAATTATTACACAACGAAAACCTTTTCGGTCTGCATATTTCAGTTGTTTACCGACACCTTTAGCGTCGGAAGAAAGTTCGCAGGCTATTCCTGATTTTCTGAGGCGCCGGGTAAGCGTTATGTATTTTGACAAAGCGGCAGAATCGAATTGCACTACAAATATTTTTGCGGTTGTGGCGACTTTGTCTATCATATGCAATTCTTCCATCGCAGCTATAAGTCGGTCCAGGCCAAGAGAGGCACCAACTCCTGGGAGGTATTGTCGAGTGTAAAGCTCTGCTAAATTATCGTAGCGGCCTCCGCTACAAACTGAACCGATATTCGGTAAATCACTCAATATTGTTTCGAAAACAGTCCCTGTGTAATAGTCTAGGCCTCTCGCTATGGATACATCAATATTGAGTCGGCTCGACGGACATTCAGCGGCAGAGAAAGCTTCAACTAAATCCTGAAGTTGTTGTATTCCACTAAGTGCAGTTTCGCTATCGGATAATTCTATTTTTAAAGCTTCTAGTAGGATAAGATTATGTCCACGCATTAGTGCGATGGACAATATTCGGTCAATTTGCTCTGAAGAAAGACCTATTTGTTCCATTTCCTGTTTTACATTATCTTGACCGATTTTTTGCAATTTATCAAGCGAGCGCAAAATTGCACTGGTATGATTTTCTGCTCTAATTGTTTCTAACAGGCCACTTAAAATTTTCCGATTGTTTACATGAATAATAAATCGCTCAAACCCTAAACCTTCTATAATATCATGCATGACCAATACGGTCTCAATATCTGAAGCATTAGAGTCTGTTCCTATAGTGTCAAAGTCACATTGATAAAATTCACGATATCGGCCATGTTGTGTGTTTTCTCCACGCCAAACGGGTCCAACATGATAACGTTTAAAGGGTAGTCCTATTTTTTGCCCGTGTTGAGCTGCAAACCGGGCGAATGGAACGGTTAGATCAAATCGCAAGGCCACGTCCCGACCTCCATGATCGGTAAAGCGGTACATCTGTTTGTCGCTTTCATCACCCCCTTTACCCAAAAGTATTTCACTATATTCCAACGCTGGTGTTTCAATTGGAGAGAAGCCATAGGAACGAAAAATAGTTTTGACTTTGTCTATCATCTTTTCACGGGGTAACGCGAGGGCAGGTGGAAAATCACGGAAGCCTTTTAAGGTTCGAGGTTGTATCAGAGATTTTTTTTCTTTCATATTTGTCAATTCTTACCAATTTGTAAACGAGCCGTCTAAACGGCGCAGTTGAGGGCCAGTCTGCCATTCAAAACTGTAGTTTTCTTGTGCGATCGTTTCGTCGAATTCGATTCCCAATCCTGGAAGTTCAGGAGGTAATAAGTATCCATTTTCGAACGGCACTTGCACGGGAAATAGATCTTGAAACACAGATTCACCGATAATGCCGGCTTCTTGTACTGCAAAATTATCACAAGCTAAATCCAAATGAAGGCAGGCGGCAGCGGACACAGGACCAAGTGGGTTGTGCGGTACGATTTTTATATAATGTGTTTCGCACCAATTTGCAATCTTTCGAGCTTCGGTTATGCCACCTACGATGCATAGGTCAATACGGGCATAATCCAGCAATTCTTCCTCGATCATCTGTCGAAATTCCCATTTCGTAGAATAATGTTCTCCGACTGCCAGAGGTGCGGAAACATGTTGTCGGAATTGGCGATAGGTTTGTGGATTTTCGCAACGTAGAGGGTCTTCAATAAAGAACGGATTATACGGTTCTAATGCGTGGCTTAATCTAATGGAATCGGGCGTGTCTAAACGCGTATGAAAATCGATACATAGCTCTACGTTTCGACCTACAGCTTCACGCACGGCGATGAAATGATCGATAGCATCATATACTGCTAAACCGGGTTCAAGAATCCCATTACGGTCTTTAACAGAAAGTCTTAAGAAATTCCACCCATCTTCAATACGAAGCTGTGCAGAATTTGCCGTATCTTCAGGCGTTTCTCCACCTATAGATTTGTAGCAGGCTACTTTTTCCCGCATCGTCCCACCAAGTAAAATATGAACGGGTTGCTCCAGCACTTTTCCTTTAATATCCCAAAGGGCAATATCTATCGCAGATAAAGCAGCAGTGTTAATACGTCCCCCAGGGAAAAAATCGCCGCGAAAAAGTAGCTGCCATATCCATTCAATATTTAAAGGGTTTAGACCAATGAGATGGTTTTTCATATGCTCGATAGCACCTATTCCAGCCTGCTCTTTCCACGTTAATCCAAATTCACCTATACCATAAAAACCTGCATCGGTTTCGACTTTTACAAAAGTGTAGTTCCTATGTCCATGGTAGATCGGAAAGGTTTTAACGTCAATAATTTTCATTTCGAGCCCTTTCTAGTTTGAATATAATATCAATCAAAAAGCTGAAGACTTCAAAAAGGAACGTTCAAACTCACCAGCTGCAATGGCCGTTAGGCCCACAAACATAGCTATTTTCAGCATTCGCCCAAGATGTCCATCTACTATTTTTGTTTGAGTATGAATAAAGAGATACAGAACAAAAATCACTAAGGCATTATATATCAAGACGATAGCGAAATAGATTGATCCATATATTTTGGCATAGAAAGGCAATAGCGTAAATAGCGCCAATATTAAAAAGATTACTACCGTAATTTTTTGGGTAGCAGGCACGCCAAATATAATAGGGAAGGTTTTTAATCCCTGCATTTGGTCTCCTTGAATATCTTCTACGTCCTTAATAATTTCTCGTCCAATATGAAAAAACAGAGCAAAACCAGCCGGAATCCAAGACCGCTGGATTTCACCCAAAGCTAGGGCACCAAAAGGAAAAGTCGCAGATGAAACTAATCCGACAAGCAAATTACCATATAAAATACTATTTTTCAGCCATAGGCTGTAAGCTAGTAGAAGAGCTGAAATAAAAATTGTTATTAAAAAGTGAATTGGGCTTACTAAAATTGAAAGAATGATTCCCATGGTGCATGTTATGGCTGAAAATAAAACAGCTGATGATGATTTTAGGCGACCTGCCGGCAATGGACGATCGGGGCGATTAACTTCGTCAATACTTTTATCGCACCAATCGTTTATTGCATTCCCTGCTGCATTAATAAGCATTGCCGACAAAATAGCTTTAGATAGTAGATTTGTGGAAGAATTTTTATTAATTTGAAAAAATATTTCTTCAAAGATGAAAAGGTCATTGCATACTGCCCCGACGATTACTGAGATTCCAGTTAATATACAGTTTAATGGCCGAGCGAGTTCGGCGAGTGCAAAAATTTTTTTCAACATAATTAGTGACCCGAAAAATTAGAGGTCCAAGTAGTTGGAACCGTCAGTTGCGCCCATCGTTAGAAAATCTATGTCGTCAGTGTACTCTTTCCTAATAAATTAATGTAGCTATAATTATCTATTTGATATATCTCGTTTCAAATTAATGTAAGAGGCGATTAAAGGGAGCGTAATACCCAAGACGGTTATGAGAATAATATGGGGAAAAAATGATTAGAAATGTTTTGTTTATGCTAATATGTCTCCTTTCGTTTCGGGTTTTAGGAGATCAAGTCACGGGAATAGCGTTTACAGAGATAGGAGATATTCAATCAGCTTTTGAAGAGGATTGTCGGCTTCGTTTCGTTTCCCAAGGGATGGCTATCATTTCTTGTTCGACAGATATAGAATTCGATCGCACACTTTTTAAGGACAAATCCTCAGAAAATGAAGAATATTACTTGATCGATCATTTACATTCCCTACCTAAAGACGTTAAGGTCGTATACGCGAGGGAAAATGGATGGGCTTTATTGCGTATTTCGATGACGCGAGCTGCGGAATTGCGTTTACAGCGAGGCCTGTTTTTGTGGCCGCTGCCGGCGCATTATTCCTTTAAGGGTAATAATCGTAAATTCTCGGCGAAGGTATCAAGAAAATCTGCGGATCCATTTATTAATGATCTATTAGAGTCGGTTTCCGAGGTAAATTTGCGGTCTCATGTCCGTAATTTAGCCCTGTTAGATACTTTAATGGGCAGCAAAACCTCAAATCTTCGCAATCGGTTTGTTTTGCATCCCCAGCTCCGGCAATCTACTGAGTATATTCGTTCACAACTTATTTCTTTATTACCCAAAGTCGAATTACAGCCATTTCCGATTGAAACACGTCGCGTTAGTTCACACGTTAAACGCGAAATTGAAGTTACGGACAGTATAGGTGTTAATGTGATAGGCACAATTTCTGGGACTGACCCTGAGGCGGGGAGCTATATCATTTGTGCACATTACGATGCCACGGCGGTTCGAACTAGTGATTGGGATTGGGAACGTGATCCTGCACCTGGGGCTGATGACAATGCTTCGGGGGTTGCGCTAGTTATTGAGAGTGCTCGAATTCTTTCTCGATTAAAATTGCCTTGGTCGATACATTTTATTGCTTTCTCAGGTGAAGAATTAGGCTTGTTAGGAAGTAGGTATTATGCCGAAAATGCTTCACAGAAAGAGGAAAAGATACTCGGAGTTTTTAATTTCGACATGATTGGTTTCAATGACATGTTTGATCGGTTGGAATTGGTCAGCAATCCTGCTTCTAATTGGATGGCAGAGCAAATGCACGATGTCAATTTGCTATACGGAATTGGTTTGCGAATAGATATACTTTCTGATGGAGGTGCTGGTTTGAGTGATCACGCTCCTTTTTGGGCTCGAGGGTATGACGCCATTTTAGGGATTGAAAACTATCTTCCCACAGATCCATTTTCTGCAGGGGTTGTTGAAGGTCTTTATAGGATCAATTCACAGTATCACTCTGTAGTGGATACACCAGACAGTTTGAATTATGACTTGATTCGTCGTACGACTCAATTGGCGGTAGCTACGTTAGCTCAATACGGATCCAATGTTGGAAAACCCAATTTGGCAGTATTCGAAGGTGATTTACGCGGGGATGCAGACGATTTCCTAGAGGTCCGTGTGAACAATATAGGAACGGCGCGGTTGGATAGTACTTTCCGAATACAGATCGATCGTTGTGATGTTGATTCGGTTAATTGTAAAAACGTTGTCCGTCTTGAGCGACAAGATCAGATAGCGCAAGGAAGCAGTGTTGAAATCGAGCTTCCTTGGTCTCGATATGGAGATATGGTTTTTCGTGTTTCAGTGGAAACAAATCAACCGGAAGATAATCTGGAGGATAATGAAGCATTTCAACGGCTATACTTAGTCCCTCAAAGCAAGATTTCGGTTTTCCCTAATCCATTTTCTCCTACGCGTGATAAATTTTTGCATTTTGGTGGTCTAAGTTTGCGAGCTATCGTCAGGATTTACGATATGGATGGCACGCTTGTTTGGGAAGGTCGGGAAGATGATTTAAATCAGAGGAGGCAAGGTGCACGTCCTAATGAAGTATTATGGACTGGAATAAATGATTCTGATTTGAATGGGATAGGTGGTGCGCGGTTGTCTAGTGGAATCTACATATTTACCATTCATGATAAAGAAGGTCAACTTTTGCAAAGGGATAAAATAGCCATTTTGCGTTGATTAAATAAGATCGTTTGTTATTTGCTCAATGGACAGCTCTGGCAACTCTTTAGTTTGTCTTCGCAATTTTTTTGTTGGCAATTGAGAATTTCTGAAAATCTTTCTTGCCAACAGTTTGGATAGTGTATTTTTCCCTCAATTTGGAATTGTTGAACGAGAGATCGTAGTAATGCAAATCGCTTTTTCCGGTTCGGTATGCGTATACGAATATTCTGGCGGAGCTTTGCCAATATTTTCGAAAAATCAAGAAACTCCTCCGTAGAAAAAATCGTATCCATATCTTGTCGAATGCGAGCAGCCAATGATGGGCTTGTGTTGCTCGTACTAACGCTAAGTCGGAGATGTCCTTTTCGGACGAGGGCAACCATTCCGAAATTACTGTAATTCGGATCATCAAATGAGTTTATTAGGATGTTTTTTTTTGACGCTAATTTGTAGAGGTTTTGCGAGAACTGTGTGTTTTCCGATGAGGTATTAACGACTAACATGATATTTTCTAAATCAGCTTCGCAAAAGGCGTCGGTTTTGTGTGTAATTATTTTATCTGCGGCCCATCTATTTAGTTTCGGAGTTAGCTGTTGGGCAATAATTTGGACCTTAGCTCCTGCGTCCAGGAGACGATCGCATTTGTTTTCAGACTCATTTCCCCCGCCGATAATTAAGCATTCGCGATCGTGTATATCGAGACCCACCTGAAAGAGGGGATTGATTATTTTTTTGTTATGCATAATAGATTTAATGAGGATCCTCTTGCACAGAATTTTGGAAGATACCAAGCATAGCTAATACATTAAAATGTACTTATTTCTCTGATAAAGAGATATAATCAGTCCCGTTATTTCTTCCTTTTTCCGTAGGTAGCCCCGACTCGGCCCAGCCTGCTTGAACAAGGTTTCCATTTGTGTCACGGACACCTCCGAACCCTCCTTCCACATTGCTTAGTTTAGTGAAACCAGCAGCTGCCAAAGCTTCAGCTGCTTTCATTGAACGAGCTCCCATTTGGCATCCTAATAGCAATTTGGTTTCGTGGGGAAAATTTGCCTCGACGACACGAACGAAATCCGGATTAGGTGTCATCCCGCCACCCTGTCGATGGATAATAGGTACGTTGTAGGCGCCCGATGGATGTCCTATCTCATACTCTGGGATTGACCTTACATCTATGTAGACATATCCGTTACCTCCGTCTAATAATTCTTTAGCTTCAATAGGGTTAACGTTTTTGATACTCACGGGATAAACCTCCTGCGTTGTAATTGCGTTTTCTTCGTCATTATATGGTCTCTGGGTTTGATGAAAATTCTTGAGATAACCGAACCAACATTTGTAAGTGCAGAAATATTTGCCTTCGCGAACTAAAAATGTTCGGTCATATCTCTGGCCGCATAGGTAACAATCCTGTTTCTTTTGAGAAGGTGAGCGAGTAATGAATCGTGTGATAATTTTATCTAAATGAAATCCACCCCGCCAGCCTGTCAATAATAAGATGCCGAATTCCATAAGTTTTTCACTAATTAGTCCCGCACCGATGGCTGCTGTCCAAAAGTACAAACAATGAGGACAACTGATCAACTTTGTAAGAATTTTGGAATGTCGCTCAATAGTGTTCCGGAGACCTTCGGTAAGTGACGAAGACTTTAAAAAACGACACACGATTAAAGCGAAAATTATATTTAAAACTATCTTGTAAATCATTGATTCCACTTGACATACCCCATAGATTACAAGTACCTCTTAAGTATAAGCCGAAATGTCGCGACTCCACAAATTTGTACATATATTGTGTATTGAGAAATATTTTATTTATTCCGGTAACGGCGAGTTGGTTATTGTTTAGATGCCGTATTTATATGGAATTAATTCATGAAACTTATTTTAGTTTTTAACGTCTGATATGCAAACGCAAGAGAGGAATACGGTTAATCAGATATATAAATGTCAATTACAAAATGTTCTAATAGAATGATTTCCTGTTTTAAGGATTTTTATTGGCTTTTGATTACCACGATAGAAAAGAAAAACTACGTGAGTAGGCCTTTATTAGTGTTAATTATCCTATGTTTTCTTTCTATCAATGCCTGTGGATACGGTGGGAAATACGAGAATGGTGAGGAAGC
>CEUA01065103.1_pt1 | contig 10630 bp, 9 predicted proteins | sample 361541 | NCBI WGS metagenome assembly CEUA01 (sample SAMEA2623079, study PRJEB7988) | marine metagenome | isolation source: saline water (ENVO:00002010), including
TTTTAATACCTCTTTTTGGAATACTTGCAGGAATTATAATTCCAATATCAGTATTTATTTGGCAGTATAATGAAGAAAAAGGAAAGAGAGAGACTGTACTAGAAATATCTAAACACTTGGATGATCCTGCTAAATTGGAGGAGTTATTAAAAATTTTTGAGGAGCGTAAAAAAGAACCTATAGATTATCGTAGAAATGGAGTTATAACAATTTTTGTTGGCATAGGCCTTTATATGCTTGGTTTTTTAGCATTAGGAAGAGTATTAGAAGGTGTTGGAGCTTTAGTTGGTTTAATTGGTATTGGAACTATGATAGCTGGTTATCTATACCCAAATACAGGTAAAGAATTGACTGATGCTGTTGAAGAGTTTGAAAAGAAGTAAGCTTTGGGAAGAAACCATAAAAAACTTCTAAATAATTTAGAAGATATAAGAAAATCTGAAGGTTTAACTCAGCAGGAATTATCAATTGCTGCAGAAGTTTCTAGAAAGAGTATTAATGCTATTGAGAATGGGATATATATTCCATCAACTGTTCTAGCTCTCAAAATTGCAAAAACTCTTAATTGTAAAGTTGAGGATTTATTTAATCTTCCTTAAAGCTTATTTTTTATATCCTTTTTAACATTATTAACCTAAAATCCATAAGTTCTTTCCCATTCTTTTTTAATCCTCTTAAAATCAGTTTTCCTTTACCTTTTTGTAAATCAATAACACCCATTTTTAAAGGAATAAAATCTTTGACATATGATTCTATTCTAGGAGTTCTATCATTTTCCGCACCAAATTCTTTAGGATTATAGTATTTTTTTATAGAAGAAGAAACTTTGGAATCTAAAAAACTCAATTCAATTTCTGAATCCAATGCATCTTTTGCACAAGTATAGTAAACAACAACTTCAAATTTTCCACTCTCAGCAACTTCAGCATCCCAAGTTATGGTATCCTCTATATTAATCCAATTTGTTAAATAACTACAGTTTGGATAATAGTTTGATCTTTTAATTAATCCATTAAATTTAGCATCACGAGCTGGAATTTGTGTATTTATTAGTTTTGGATGACCTATTATAAATGCTCTATCATCTTTTGTTTTTAAATCATTTAACACTTCATTTTTCCATTTAATTTTACTTGTTTTCATCCTGTCAAAAACTTCTTTCTTATTTGAAGAAATGTCTTTTAATTGATTTGGATCTAGATTCATATCATAAAGATTATTATTATTATCCAGTCTATAGTCTTGACTTCTTAAACTAAGTCTACCTCTCCAATAATTATAAATATACCTATCATCCCAGGCAATATTTTTTTCTAAAATTAATTTTTTCAAACTTAAACCATCCAACTTATTTTTAGGTTTTACCTTGATTCCTGCTAAATCCTTTAATGTAGGTAATAAGTCAATTCCTGCGGCAATTTTATTTACTACTTTTCCTTTTGGAATTACGCTTTTCCAATTAATAATCATTGGGGATCTAACTCCTCCTTCATCAGTAGAACCTTTTATTCCTTTCATATCTCCATTCCATCTGTGACCATTAGGTCCATTATCAGATAAAAAAACAATAATTGTTTTTTCATCTATATTAAGTGATTCTAAGGTTTTTAAAATCCTTCCAACATTCCAATCAATATTTTCACACATTGCTAAAGCTGCTTTAGTATGATTGGTTCCTTTATCTCTGCTTGTTCCTAAAGATTTGTCATTAACATTTTTTGACATAGTACCCTTTTGAGTTAATTGTTTGTCTTTAAATTTATTCCAAAATTTATCAGGTACTTGCATTGGACTATGAGGAGTATTAAAAGGTAAGTAGAGAAAAAAAGGATTGTTTTTGTTTTTCTTAATAAATTCTATTCCATGATTTGTAAAATCATCTATTATAAAACCTTTTCCTTTAACTAATTCTCCATTTTTTTCTAAAACAGGACTGAAATAATTTCCCCAATGTCCTGAGCAAAACCCATAAAAGTCTTCAAACCCCCTTGTATTTGGATGATAGGGTGCTTGCATTCCATTATGCCATTTTCCGTATGCTGCAGTTTTATATCCGTAGGATTTAAAAACATCTGCAATTGTTTCTTCTTCAATATTTATTCTTTCTCCTCCTAAGGAAACATCATAAACTCCAGTTCTTACATGATGTCTTCCAGTTAAAATTTCAGCTCTAGTTGGAGAACAAACAGGACTAACAAAAAAACGATTAAATTTAACTCCGTTAAGAGCCATTTGGTCAATATTGGGAGTATATATGTCTTTATTTCCATTGATACTAAGATCACCCCAACCTTGATCATCTGATAAGAAAATAATGATATTTGGAAAGTGATAGTCTTTATTAGATTTGCAAGCAATAATTAAAAGATAAAAAACAATAAAAATTTTTATAAATAATTTATTCATTTATTTTTCATTTTAGTCTTAGTCTTTTTAAATATAATTAATTATCTAATTCTTTTTTAAGATAGGCTTTGTCTTTGTTGTATCTAATTTATTTTTTTTTATATTTAACGTCAAAATTTAATAATTCAATTTCTAAAAAAATTATAAAATGAAAAAATTATTCCTTGTCTTAGCCCTTTTTGGTCTTATGACTAGTGTCTCAGCAAACACAATAACAACAAATGACTCAGAAGTCATTGTAAATGATATATTAACACAAGAAATGGATGAAGGTAGTGACCAAGAAGATTTATCTCAGGAACCTATTGGATTCACTCAAGAAGCAAAGAAAAGATTTATAGAGGGTGGGCCAGGATTTATGGGTATTGTTTTGATATGTCTTATCCTTGGTTTGGCGATATCAATTGAAAGAATTATTTTTTTAAATCTTTCTACCACTAACACAAAAAAATTAACTGATGGTGTTCAAGAAGCACTTTCTTCTGGGGGAGTTGATGCTGCCAAGGATTTTTGCAGAAACACAAAAGGCCCTGTGGCGTCTATTTTTTATCAAGGATTAGATAGAGCTAATGAGGGTGTTGAGAGTGCTGAAAAGGCTGTAATTGCTTATGGAGGTGTTCAAATGGGTCAGTTAGAAAAAAATGTTTCTTGGATCTCATTATTTATTGCATTAGCTCCAATGCTTGGTTTCATGGGAACTGTAATTGGTATGATTAATGCTTTTGATAAAATTGAAGCGGCTGGAGATATGCAACCATCGTTAGTTGCAGGAGGTATTAAGATTGCTCTTTTAACAACTGTTTTTGGACTAATTGTTGCTATAATCTTGCAAGTGTTTTATAATTATATTGTAGCAAAAATTGATAGTATTGTTAATGATATGGAGGATGCATCTATAACATTAGTAGATATTCTTGTTGCTCATAAAAAATAATTTATAAAAAATGAAATTAGAAAATATTATAAAAATTGTTTGTGTAGTATTAGGTTTATTGGGTATTATTTTTCTATTTAGAATTTTAGCCGTAGGTGATGAGGATATAAAAATGGCTGCAAGCATGGGAGATTTTAGTTTAATTTCTCCGCTTATTTCTCTATCGATGTTTATTTTTTTTCTAACTGTAGCAGCAACTATCATTTTTTCTTTGATTAATCTTGCAAGTAATCCTGGAAAACTTAAAAAAGCATTAATTTTTATAGGTTTTTTGATAATAGTTGTAGGAATTGCTTATGCTTCATCCTCTGGTATTGAAACACCTATGAAAGATGGAAAAATTTTATCAGCATCTGAATCAAGATGGGTTGGCACAGGTATTAGAGTCTTTTATATTCTAGCATCAGCTGCAGTTTTATCAATGATAGCTTTTGGAGCAAGAAATATTATAAAAAAATAAATTATGCCTAAAAGATCTGCTCCTGAAGTTAATGCTGGTTCAATGGCTGACATAGCTTTTTTATTACTGATCTTTTTTTTGGTAACAACAACCATAGAAACTGATAGTGGTTTAAATAGAAAGCTTCCTCCAATTGAGGATGTAATTGATCCACCAATAATTAAAGAAAAAAATATTCTGCCTGTTGTAATAAATAAATATAATCAGCTTTTAGTAGAAGAAGAAATTGTTGAATTAAAAGACTTAAGATCTGTTGCTATGGATTTCCTTGATAATGGAGGAGGTAAAGGTGAAGATGCATGTGATTTTTGTAGAGGTAAGAGGAGTCCTTCTTCATCTGATAATCCTGTAAAAGCAATAATTTCATTAAAAAATGATCGTGAAACTGCTTATAAAGTTTACATATCAGTTCAAAATGAGTTGGTTGCCGCATACAATGAATTAAGAAATAGAGAGTTTAGCAGATTGTATCCTAATATGCAAATGAATTTTATTGAAGCTCAAAAAATTTATGATGATCCTAGGACATCAACTGACAGAAAATTAGATTTAAAACCAAAATTATCAGTAATTAAGGAAATGTTTCCTATGAAACTATCTGAAGCGGAACCAAGCAAAACAAGTTAAAAGGATTATTATGTCTAAATTTAAAAAGAAAAAAGGAGGGGATTTACCAGCAATTTCTACAGCTTCTTTACCAGATATTGTTTTTATGTTACTTTTCTTTTTTATGGTAGCTACTGTTATGAGAGATAGTACATTAATGATAGTTAATGTTTTGCCAGCTGCGGATCAAATTCAAAAGCTTGATAAGAAAGATAGAGTTATGTATATATATGCAGGTAGACCATCTAGTAGATACACTGATAAATATGGTACGGGAGCTCGAATTCAATTAAACGATAAGTTTGCAACTGTAGAAGAAGTTGGAGCTTTTGTTTTAGCCGAAAGAGCGGCTAAGAGACAAGAACTTCAGAATGTTTTAACGACTTCTTTGAAAGTTGATGGTCAAACTAAAATGGGTCTAGTTTCAGATATTAAACAAGAATTAAGAAAAGTACAAGCTTTAAAAATTAATTACACAACTCGTGTTGGTGATTATACTCAAAATTTAAATTGAGTTCAAAAAATAATTTTATTATTTAATCTTCTTTTGTAAATATAATTTTGAATATTTTAGGGTTATTTTAACAAAGTGTAATATGCAAAAGTTGTTATTTATATTATTCTTATTTCTTCAATTTATTTTAAACGCTCAATCATTAAAAGATGGTATGGGTTTTTATAGAGAAGACCAGATATATATTGGACTTTCATTTCTTTCATTAGATTCTAATAATAAATCTTTTAGTCAAAGAGGTTTGTCTAATCATTTTCAATTAGGTTTTGTAAGAGATATTCCATTAATTTCTTCTGGTAAATTGTCAATTGGTATAGGTTTAGGGTATTCTTTTCAAAATTATAATTCTAATTTAACAAGATTTAATATTGATAATAAAAATTCAATTTTTATTGTAAATAATACATTAAATCAAAAATCTAAATTATCATTTAATTTTATTGAATTTCCAATTTCTCTCAGATGGAGAAATTCTTCTCTTAATGATTATCAATTCTGGAGAGTTTATGCAGGAATAAAATTTCAAAGAAATTTTCTATCTAAATTGAAATATAGTATACATGATATAAAAAATATTTCTAATGAAGTTAAGAATTGGAATAAAGATTTGTATTTAAGTTTTGGATATAACACTTGGAATTTTTATTTCTCTTATGGTTTAAATCAAATTATGAAAAATATAAGGGACCAATATTCTAATAAATCATTTAGAGTTAGACCTCTAAAGATTGGTTTGATTTTTTATTTGTTATAGCTCTTTTCTCATTCTAGATATTGGTATATCTAGTTGTTCTCTGTATTTAGCAACTGTTCTTCTAGCTATATTATAACCTTTCTCTTTTAATAGTTTTGAAATTTCTTCATCTGTTATTGGATTCGATTTATTTTCATTATGTATTAAAGATTCTAAAATGTTTTTTATTTCAATAGAAGAAATGTTTTCACCCTCTTGATTTTTAAAACCTTCAGAAAAAAAGCTTTTAAGAAGTTTAATTCCATATGGAGTATCAATATATTTGCTATTGGCCACTCTCGAAATTGTTGAGATGTCCATGTCAATTTTTTCAGCTATGTCTTTAAGAATCATAGGTTTTAATTTTCTTTCATCACCAGTTAAAAAATATTCTTTTTGATAATTAATTATAGCATTAATTGTTAAAGACAATGTTTGATATCTTTGTTCAATTGCATTAATAAACCATTGAGCTGAATCAAGTTTTTGTTTTATAAATAAAATGGCATCATTGTCTGACTTAGTTTTATTTTTATTATTTACATAACCTTCTAACATTTCTTTATATGAATTAGATATTTTTAATTGAGGAGAATTTCTATTATTTAGAGAGACTTCAATATTACCTTCTTCAATAGCTAAAATAAAGTCTGGTATAATTTGATTTATAGTTAAATTAGAAGATGTTGAAATTCCTGGTTTAGGATTTAGTTTAGAAATTACATCAATAGCTTTTTTTAATTCTATTTTTGAAATTTTAAATTTCTCTTGAAGTTTTGGAAAATTTTTTTTTGAAAATAAATCAAAGTCTTTTTCAAGAATTTCTTTAGCTAATAATGTTTCATGTTTAGGTTTATTTTTCTTTCGTAATTGAATCACTAAAGATTCTTTAAGAGATCTTGCTCCTATTCCTGGAGGGTCTAGAGTTTGGATTAACTTCAGAACTTTATTTAACTCATTATTACTAACAATTATATTTTGAGTAAAGGCAATGTCATCAATTATTTCTTCATTTGTTCTCCTAATATATCCACTATCATCAATACTTCCAACTAGAAATTCTGAAATTTTAGTTTCTTTTTCATCTAAAATTAAATTTCCCATTTGTTGCAATAAATTTTGATGAAAGCTTATTTCTCCTGATATATTAATTGATTTTTCATCTTCATTTGAGTAATTATTTGAATTGAATTTATAAAAAGGTGTTTCATCATTATTAATATACTCATCTATTTCAATTTCTTTATTGTTTTTATTTTCTAGATCCTCGTAACTATTTTCTAAAATTTCATCATTTTGATTATCAATACCACTTTCTAAAGCTGGATTTTCACCAATTTCATTTTGAATTTTCTGCTCTAAATCTAGTGTTGAAAGTTGAATAAGTTTCATCAACTGAATTTGTTGTGGAGATAATTTTTGGGATAATTTTAATTTTAGATTTTGTTTTAACATATTCTACATATTAAAAATCAGCATTTTGAGGTGTTCTTGGAAAAGGGATTACATCTCTAATATTACTCATTCCTGTTGCGAATTGAACTAGCCTTTCAAACCCTAATCCAAAACCACTATGAGGAACACTGCCAAATTTTCTGAGTTCTAAATACCACCACAATTCTTTTTCATCTATTTTTAATTCTTTCATTCTTTTTTGTAGAACATCTAATCTTTCTTCTCTTTGAGAACCACCAACAATTTCTCCAATACCAGGAAAAAGTATATCCATTGCACCAACTGTTTTTTTGTCATCATTCAATCTCATATAAAAAGCTTTAATTTCAACAGGGTAATCAAAAACAATAACAGGGCATTTAAAATATTTTTCTACTAAAAATCTTTCATGTTCACTTTGAAAGTCCATACCCCAGTTTTCAACTTTAAACTTGAATTTATTTTTTTTATTTTTTGAACAGTTTTTTAAAATATTAAATGCTTCAGAATAGTTTACTCTTTTAAATTTATTTTTTACAACAAAATTTAATTTTTCAATGAGATTCATCGGGCTTCTTTTTTGAAGAGGTTTGTTTTTATCCTCTTTTATTTGTCTATCATTTAAAAAAGATAAATCATCAGAACAGTTTTTTAAAATTTTGTTAAGAATTGATATTATAAATTCTTCTGCTAGGTCCATATTTTTTTCAAGATTGTAAAAAGCCATTTCTGGTTCAATCATCCAAAATTCAGAAAGATGTCTAGATGTATTAGAATTTTCAGCTCTAAAAGTAGGTCCAAAGGTATAGACTTCTCCAAGTCCTAAAGCATATGCTTCAGCTTCTAATTGACCTGATACAGTTAAATTTGTTTCCTTACCAAAGAAATCTTTACTAAAATCAATTTGGTTTTTATCATCAAGTATAGGCTTTACAGGGTCTAATGTAGAAACTCGAAACATTTCACCTGCCCCTTCAGCATCACTACCTGTAATTATAGGTGTGTTAATATAATAGAATTTTTTTTTCTGAAAAAACTCGTGAATTGAAAAAGATAAAGCAGATCTAATTCTCATTACTGAGGAAAAAGTTGAAGTTCGAATTCTAAGATGAGCTTTTTCTCTTAAAAATTCTAAACTGTGTTTTTTAGGTTGTATTGGATAATTTTCAGGATCAGATTCTCCAATAATTTTTAATTCATTTACCTTAATTTCAAATTTTTGACCTTTTCCTTGACTTTCAATTAATTCACCATAAATGGATATAGATGCTCCAGTATTAATTTTTTTTAAAAGAGATTCATTAATTTTTTCATAATCAATTACACATTGTAAGTTTAGAGAAGTGGAACCATCATTAATAGAAATGAATCTATTTCCTCTAAAAGTTTTGACCCATCCATAGATAAAATGACTTTTATTTAAATTTTTTTTTGATAATAATTCTACAATTTTAATTCCTTCCATTTTCTCAAACTTTCTTTATTCAAAGATAAGTTTATTTAAAATTTATAAATAATCTTTTAATATTAATATCTATTAGTTTTATCTTTTTTAAGTAATTTTTCAAATGAAATTAATAAGGATGGAAGTAAAATTAAGTTAGATAACATAGCCATAAGAAGAGTGATGGAAACTAGACCTCCTAATGCTTTGGTACCACCAAAATTTGATAAAATAAATAAAGAAAAACCAAAGAATAATACAATTCCACTATAAAACAAACTAATTCCAGTTTCTCTAAGCGCTTTATATGCTGATGAACTTATTTCCCATTTAGAAGAAATTAATTCTTGCCTATATTTTGCTAAATAATGAATTGTAAAATCTACAGAAATTCCAAAAGCTATACTAAAAACAAGAATTGTTGATGGCTTTAAGGGAATTCCAATTATACCCATTAATCCAGCAGTAATTATTAATGGTAATATATTTGGTATTAGAGAAATTAAAATCATTTTTAAAGATCTAAACATTAATGCCATAAAAATTGAAATTAGTAAAACAGCAAAAGCTAAAGAAATAAAGAGATTTTTTATTAAAAATTTTGTTCCTTTTAAAAATAAAATTGCTTTTCCAGTAATTTTGACTTCATAACGATCTTCTGAAAAAAGATTTTTAATTTTTTTATTTAGTTTAGATTCTATTACTTCAATTTTTTCAGTATTAATATCTTTCATAAAAGTTGTAATACGACCAAATTGACCTAGGCTATCCATGTAATTAAGTAAAAGATCATTTTTTTCACCAGAATTAGATATATATGGTAGAATGAAATTATTTTCTTGAGATGTTGGAAGGTTATAATATTTTGGATTACCATTATAAAATGCTTGTTTTGAAAATTTTATACCATTTACAATTGAAATAGGAATTGATAGCTCGGGGATTTCAGAAATAAATTTTTGTAAATTATCTATTCTCTTTAAGATAGCAGGTTTTGTAAGACCATTTTTTCTTTTTGTATTTATAAAAATTTCTAAAGGAATAATTCCATTAAAATTAGTATCAAAAAATTTAATTTCTTTAAAAAATGTTAATTTTTTTGGCATATCATCTAATAAACTTCCAGAGATTTTTAAATTATAAATTCCGATTAAACCAATGATTAGGGTTATTAGAGAAATTAAATACACTTTTGGTTTATTATATCTAACCATTTTTTCGTTCCATTTTATATAATTTTCTATATATATATTTTTTAAATGTTTTAGATGTCTTTTTTTAGGGACATTCATATAACTATATGAAATAGAAACCAGCACAAGTGCAAGAAAAAAAATACCTGTAATATTTAATGAAGCTACTACACCAAATTCTTGTAGAACTTCACTTTTAGTCAAAATAAAAGTTGCAAATCCAGAAGCCGTTGTTAAATTAGTAAGTAAAATGGCATTGCCAATTTTAATAATAACTTCTTGAAGAGACTGTTGTTTATTTTTATTTTTAGAATACTCTTGTTGATATTTATTTATTAGGAATACACAATTAGTAATCCCAATAACTATTATTAAAGGAGGGATTAAAGCTGTTAAAACAGTTATTTCATAGTTTAAAAGTCCAATTATTCCAAAAGACCACATTACTCCAATCGACACAACGAGTAAAGAAATTAAAGTAGCTCTAATTGATCTAAAAAAAAGAAAAAATATTATTGAAGTGACAAGTATTGCACTTAAAATAAAAAATCCAATTTCATCAATGATGTTTTGGGCATTAAGAGTTCTGACATAGGGCATTCCCGATATCCTGACATCTATATTCGATTTTTTTTCAAATTCATTAATTAATGGAATTAGTTTTTCGAAAATAAAATCTTTTCTTAAAGATGTGTTGATAATTTTCTTATCCATATAGAGAATAGACCTTATAGATTTAGAGGTTTTATCATAAATTAAATTCTCATAAAATGGTAATTCATTAAATAGTTTTTCTTTACTATCTATATTGATTTTTTTTGAAATAAATTTTTTGTTTTTTAAATCTTTTTTTAATTCTATTAAATTATTTGTTGAAAGAATTGATTCGATTTCTTTAAAATTTGA
>CEUA01137169.1_pt1 | contig 10627 bp, 4 predicted proteins | sample 361541 | NCBI WGS metagenome assembly CEUA01 (sample SAMEA2623079, study PRJEB7988) | marine metagenome | isolation source: saline water (ENVO:00002010), including
TTGATTGGCTTGTAACGCGGACCTATATTCTCTTTTGCAGCATGGAGTGCATCCTCGGAAAAATCTCCGCCAAGTAATTCCCGGTAACGTCCAGATTCACCGCGTTCAATTAGTAATGTACCAGCCCCACACATTGGATCGAGAAAAATATCTTCATCGGAAGGTTTCGTTAGAATTATCATCGCGCGAGCTACCACAGGACGTAAAGAGGCCGATATAGAATTCTTTTTATAAGTGCGGTGACGCATGGTTCGATCCGATAGTCGGATTCCACAAAGCACTTTTTTTTGCGACTGCCATATCCAAAACTCTAAATTCCCACCGTCTGACACAGCTTTCCAAGAAGGGAAGCGACGTGCAATCACTTCGGTGATTCTGTCACGTAAAACAGTACGGACGTAACGCTGGCCTCCCCCACGGCGTTGAGCAATTACTCTGAATCGAATTCTCTTCTCCCTACGGCCCCATAATTGTCCCAAAACCTCCAAACCTCTCTCCCAGGATTTGGAAGTCTCAATCAGTGTTTCTAATTCTTTTAATCCACTTTTTTCTAATGAAATTTCCGTCTTTAATAAACAGAAAAAAATATCTTCCGAGACACCAAAATCAAATAGATCAATAGGATCACCAGACCATATAAATTGAATTAACCCAGGAAGTCTCTCTTCAACACTACCTCCAACCTTGACAATTTCCCGTTCCAAAATAGTCTCAAGACCAAGAACCGTATGAGCATAATATTGCAGCTTATTGTTCATACAAATCAGACAGATCTGCCTCAGCTAAGTCAATTAGAAATTCGGAAATCTTTGTAGCAACCTGGCGCATACACCTTTCGCCCTTTTCAGGAGTCGCAAGGGTCGGATCACCAATACCAGTATCATCCGTAGCACTCAACCAGTCTCGTTGAGCCCACACCCAACCCTCGCGCAGACCAGATATTTTAAACTTGTGTTCGCGCCCATCACCAGCTTCATTTAAAGGCAAAACCCATTCAGGCCTCAAATATTGCATTAAACTCGTCTCTAATTCATTGGCATGGTCACCACCATGCTCAAAAATATTCTGATCAACTATGGAAAACCAGTTCAGGCAGCAAATGAACAACTCATATTTTGGAATCAGTTCTCTCACCATCTGACGGAAATCATTACCACCGTGCCCGTTCACAATTAACAACCTATCAATGCCCTGTCGCTCCAGTGCCAGAACAATATCTTCCAAAACAGCCAATTGTGTGGAAGGGTTCATATTAATATCGAGTTTAACATCCAACTGCCCCGTGTTGACACCAAAGGGAACCGTTGGTAGGACAATCGACTTTGTGCCCTTTCCCCAAGCCAAACGGGCAGCTTCGGCCGTTATTTCGTCACATTGGATGACATCCGTTGAATAAGGTAAATGATAATTGTGAGCTTCAGTGGCACCCCATGGCAATATCGCTAATTGAAAATCCGTTTTTTTAACATTCTTCCAATTAGTCTCGGCTAGGACATAGGGTCTCCCGGACATACGCAATCTTTCTCAGATTTTACCTATTTACAATTGAAAATTTATTTAGCGACACATTTCATTTTCAAGAATTTCGTTTTACAGAGAACCTCTAACGAGCACCACATTTTTTTAAGCACGCATTCAAATATCCTCTGCTTTCAGCAGCAATTGTTATGACACGCCCCAATTCGTAGTCTTTTGCACCAATAATTTCAAGACTAGCAGCGACTTCAATTCCCGCTTCATGCAAAACCGCAACGTATCCGGCCAGATCTATGTTCCCACGTCCACATGCCTGGAGCTCAGGAGTCCCAGGACCACCTTCGGATACTGCACAATCACGTATGTGAACATGTTTCACACGCGAAATTACTGCCTCTAACGCTTCAACAGGATTTTCCCCAGCACGGTGAATGTGACTAGGATCCATATCAATACCAAACCCAAGTGAATCTATCTCACTCATTGCTCTCAACGTGGAAGGCGTATTATAAATGCAGTTACCGACGTGAGCTTTTACACACATTACAACTCCATGAGCTTCAGCCCGCTCCGCCATCTTAGAAAGTAATACTATTTGACGTTCAAAATCTTCTTCTACGTCTGCAGTTCCACCGGGGCCGACGTTAATCACTGGGATTCCTATTTCTGCACCTGCCGCAAAAGCTTTTTCCAGTCGATCTTCGTCTAAAGCCGCTTCTTCCATTGATAACAACTCAAGACCGTGTTCCTCACTCAATTCTTTAATCTGGTTTTTCTGCGCCTGCCAATTGTCTAATTCTAAATGCTCACACATTCCTTTTATCGCGGACAACTCTATGCCGTCATACCCAGCATAAGCTATATATTTAAATGCCGTTCCAAGATCGAAACCAGCAAAAAGCACCGAATTCGCACCTAATTTTATCATGCTAAAAATCTCCCGAATACATGCTATGAAGCCGAATAATCACTTTAAATTTATTAGCTTTGCAATATCGTACTAGCCCAAACAGTCGTCAAGTAAACAGCGTGCAGGATCAACATCCAACTTTCTCAAATAATTTTCTCAATCGGCTAAGACCTACTCAAAATATAACCAAACGTAAGTTGATGATAAAAACAAAATCTTAAGACCCCTTTCCATTAATCTGATTTACAACCACATTCTCTAAGTTTACGAATCTTATCTCTGCAAAATTTTACGTTGGGATTCCGACCTACCATGGGTAATTACTAAAGTATGGAAACAGATCAAATTGTAGTTCGTGGTGCACGGGTACATAACCTGAAAAACGTCCACATAGAGTTACCTAAAAACAAGCTTATCTGCTTTACTGGAGTTTCAGGTTCGGGTAAATCATCAATGGCCTTCGACACTCTTTACGCCGAAGGTCAACGACGATATATCACGTCACTTTCGGCTTATGCTCGCCAGTTCTTGGGACAAGTAGAGAAACCGGATGTCGATTATATTTCTGGTTTAGCTCCTACAATTTCAATCGCGCAAAAAACCGCGGGGAACAATCCCAGATCTACCGTCGGCACAATAACAGAAATTTACGACTATTTACGTATTTTATTTGCTCGTGTAGGAATACCACATTGCGTCTCATGCCATGAACCAATAGGAGCTCAAAGTCGTGAACAAATGACCAAGCGGATACTTTCCCTACCACCAAATTCAACTATCCAACTTCTCGCGCCTATAGTTCAAGAACGGAAAGGTGAATATCATGAACTCTTTGAAGAATTACAAAGGTCAGGATACATAAGAGCCCGAATAGACGGAGCTATTTTTAAACTTGACGAGGCCCCTTCTCTAGACCGTTACAGTAGGCACAGTATTGAAGTCGTCGTAGATCGCATCTCGGTAAAAAGAAGCAATGAGAGCAGATTAACAGAAGCCATAGAAACCGCGCTACGGCTTGGTGACGGCACATTCATCTTATCAATGGATGAAACAAATGACCAATTGTTTTCCGAAAGTTTCGATTGCCCTAATTGCGATATTTCCTACAAAGAACCCACACCACAGATGTTTTCCTTCAATAACCCACAGGGAATGTGTTTGGAATGTAAGGGCCTCGGTACTCAAGTCCTTATGAGTGAACAGTTATTGGTTCCTGATCCCACATTATCGATTAGAGACGGAGCAATAGCACCTCTTGGTAACATAAATAGTAACCGATGGCGTTTGCATCTGTATGAGGGCGCAGCCCAATATTTAGGCTTCGAACTTGATATACCATGGCAACAACTGAATGTAGAACAAAAGGAATGTTTTCTTAGAGGCTTAGGTGACACAAAAATTACTTATACCTATACAAATAGAAGGAGATACACATGGTCTCACGAGGACATATATGAAGGCGTAATTAGCTTTTTGGAAGAGCGATTTCAAAATGGAAACGATCGAATAAAACGTGAATTAGAGCCGTATATGGGCACTCAAGTATGTAACAAGTGTAGCGGAGGGCGCCTACGCCCCGAATCTCTTGCAGTTAAAATTGAAGAGCTTCCTCTGTCTCACATAACGAGCCTTGCCATAGACGAAGCTCGGCATTTTTTCTCGGAACTCAAATTCGACCCAATACGAACTATTATTGCAGAAGAAGCTCTAAAAGAAATACGCGGACGTCTGCAGCTTATGTGCGACATGGGTTTAGGCTATCTCAATTTAGATCGGGGAGCGCATACTCTGTCTGGCGGAGAAGCACAACGAATTAGATTGGCATCACAAATAGGTTCGGGGCTTGTTGGAGTGATCTATATTCTCGATGAGCCATCAATCGGCCTTCATCATAGAGACAATAGGCTGTTACTCGAAACACTAAAGCGCCTACGAGATATCGGGAATACGGTAATTGTTGTTGAACACGACGAAGAAACAATGTGGGAATCAGATCTTGTCGTAGACTTTGGTCCTGCGGCAGGTGACAAAGGAGGGCAATTGGTGATTTGCGGAACGCCCCATCAGGTATCGCAAAACACTGAATCAATTACTGGACATTATCTCTCTGGGAAAAAACGAATTGCGATTCCTACAAGAAGACGAAATGGCAATGGGGATTTTATAGAAATTTTAGGGGCACGCCATCACAACTTAAAGGGGATTGACATTCGAATTCCCCTTGGTTGCCTGACTAGTGTCTGTGGAACATCTGGGTCCGGAAAGTCCTCCTTAGTGAATGGAATTCTGTTTCCTGCTCTCAATCGCATATTAAATAGAGCACAATGTGAGGTGGGAGCCTATGATGAATTACGAGGCATCGAACATTTGGACAAAGTGATTCGCATAGACCAAAAGCCCATAGGTCGAACTCCAAGATCTAACCCTGCAACCTATACGGACGTGTTCACTCCTATTCGCCAATTATTTGCTCAACTTCCCGAGGCTCGATTACGTGGATATAAGCAAGGAAGATTTTCTTTTAATGTGGATGGCGGGCGCTGTGAATCCTGCAGTGGCAACGGTTCAAATTTAATCGAAATGGAATTTTTGGCCGATGTATGGGTAGAATGTCAAACGTGTAATGGGAACCGGTTTAATCGAGAGACATCGAGTATAAAATTTAAAGGAAAATCAATCTCCGATATTCTACGCATGGAAGTGAAAGAGGCTTTAGATTTTTTTGATAGCGTCCCCAAAATAAGAAAAATACTAACTACACTAAACGAAGTTGGCTTAGGATATATCAAGTTAGGTCAACCTGCTACTACTTTATCAGGAGGAGAAGCCCAACGAGTAAAATTAGCTAAAGAGTTGTGTCGGACCAATACGGGTAAAACGCTCTACCTATTAGATGAGCCTACGACAGGACTTCATTTCGACGACGTCGAAAAACTCCTAAAAATTCTCCATACATTTGCTGACCAAGGTAATACTGTTGTAGTGATAGAGCACAATATGGAAGTAATAAAAACTGCTGATTACATTTTGGATCTTGGCCCAGATGGTGGTATCAACGGTGGTGAATTAATAGGTACAGGTAGTCCTGAAGAAATAGCTAATTACGGTAATTCTCCTACTGGTCAATACCTAAAAAATATCTTAGAAGACAATACTAAAGTAACTACGCAAAAGAACCACCCATTAAAAAAAGCACGTAAAATAGAGAACATTGAGATAAGAGGAGCTAATCAGCATAACTTAAAAAAAATCGATGTCAAAATTCCTCGCGAGAAGTTGACCGTCATTTCAGGCGTATCTGGTTCGGGCAAATCATCATTGGCATTTGACACTATTTATGCTGAAGGCCAAAGACGTTACGTGGAGTCGCTGTCAGCTTATGCTCGACAATTTCTCGAACAAATGCAAAAACCAAAAGTAGAGCATATTTCGGGCCTTTCACCTGCTATAGCTATCGAACAAAAACCTCCAAGCAAGAATCCTCGCTCAACAGTCGGAACTGTTACCGAAGTGTATGACTATATGAGAGCATTGTTCGCAACGATTGGAATTCAACATTGTCCAAAGTGCAACGTACCTGTGGGCACACAAACAGCAGAGCAAATCGTTGACCGAATCATCGTTGGAGGTGAGCGACGATTAATTTTATTAGCACCTATCGAACCAAGAAATAATGAAGGATATGAGACTATACTAGAAAGAGCACGCGGCGAAGGTTTCCTGCGAGCTCGAATAGACGATACTATCCAAAGGTTGGATGAAAAAATCACATTGGAGCGCTCTATTCGTCATAAAATCGAACTGGTAGTGGATCGTATAATTCCAAGTTCGAGAGAGATTCCACGCCTAAATGAATCTGTCGAACGTGCGATTGAGTTATCGCACGGTGAAGTAATCGTATTAGATACTGAAAACAAGACCGAAACATGTTTTAGTCGACAAAATTCTTGCTCTGAATGCGGAAGTGCTTTTGAGCGACTTCACCCTCAATCTTTTTCGTTCAACCATCAACAAGGAATGTGTCCGGTCTGTGAAGGCTTAGGCGATGGAGAGGGCTTAGATCGAGACCTCGTGATTGTGGATTCCCATTTAACCGTTCGTGAAGGTGCAATCGCCCTTTGGGGACCATTGACGGATAATGACTTTATTCAAGCTTTAGAAGAAACAGGAAATAAGATTGGTTTCGACATAGACACTCCATTCTCTAAAATGGATGACGATGCTCGCAGAGCATTATTGTATGGGTCAATCGACAAGAAAATATCATGGCAAAATAGACATTTATTGCAATATAGGGGCATCCTCCCAATCATCGATGATTGGGCCAAACACTCTTCCCAATTTAAGTCTAGGCTAAAAACCGTTCCATGTTCAGCGTGTGAGGGAAGTCGACTCAAGATTGACAGCCGCGCGGTCTACCTTCGCGACCATAGTATCGACGATATAGTACGGTATCCCATATCTCAATCCTTGGACTTTTTCACGCAACTCGTGCTAGACAAACAAGAAAATGAGATCGCAGGGGAATTACTATATGAGATACGTTCGCGACTCAACTTTCTCTCTAATGTAGGCTTAAGCTACATATCACTAGACAGAAAGTCTTCTACACTATCTGGCGGCGAGTCACAACGTATACGTTTGGCTTCGCAAATAGGTTCAGGTTTAACCGGAGTACTATACTTGTTGGATGAGCCAACAATCGGCCTTCACCCGCGAGATAATCATCGATTGTTAGAGGCTTTAACAGCATTACGGGACCTTGGTAATACACTTATTATGGTCGAACATGACCGTGAGACCATAGAGAAATCTGACTTTGTCCTCGATATAGGCCCCGAGGCAGGTAAAGATGGTGGACGTCTCACTGCTAAGGGATCCCCCACATCCATCAAACGAAGCAAAAAATCTCAAACCGGCGCTTACTTACGCGATGAACTTAGTATACCGAGACCAGAAGAACGCCGTAAAGGTAACGGTAATGAACTGATTGCACGCGGCGTTCGGCACAATAACCTAAAAAACTTAAATATCCGTATCCCGTTGGGAATGATGGTAGGAATTACAGGTGTCTCTGGGTCGGGAAAATCGACATTCGTAGCGGAAGTAATGTTCCATGGCCTAGCCAACGCCATTCAAAATACAAGTTATAAACTCGGCGAATTCGACGAAATAATTGGAATAGAAAACGTCGACAAAGTAATCAACATAGATCAATCACCAATCGGACATTCTCCTCGCTCAACTCCAGCAACTATTATGGGTGTCTTCGATTTAATACGACAACTTTATACTGAATTACCTGAATCTAAGCTCCGAGGTTTTGCCGCAGGAAGATTCAGTTTTAACAAACCAGGCGGACGGTGCGAACGCTGTGAAGGGCTAGGTCAAAGATGCATCGAAATGCACTTTCTTCCCGACGTTTGGATTGAATGCGAGTCCTGCAATGGAAAACGCTATATTGAGGATGTACTACAAATTCGGTTTAAAGACCATGCTATTTCAGACGTGCTGAACCTACGAGTCCGTGATGCTCTCAAAGTGTTTTTCGATATACCACGCATCCAGCATCGTCTTCAAGTTATGGACGATGTCGGATTAGGTTATATGGCCTTGGGGCAATCCTCAACCACTCTTTCCGGCGGAGAGGCTCAACGCCTAAAACTTGCGACAGAATTAGCTCGGCCTAGTACTGGTAAAACCCTGTACATACTCGACGAACCAACAACCGGCCTTCACGCCGCGGACGTAATAAGGCTACTAATCGTTTTGGATCGCCTTGTCGATTCAGGCAATAGTATGTTGATAGTAGAACACAACTTAGACGTAATAAAACATGTCGATCATGTTGTAGATCTTGGGCCAGAAGGTGGTGATGGAGGAGGCACCCTTGTTGCAGAAGGTACCCCCGAACAAGTTGCAAGAGTTGAAAAATCACATACCGGAATGGCTCTCAAGCCCTTACTGATATAATTTCCTACTACTATGAAACCAATGATAACAGTTTAATCATGAGTGATTTTTATCTTCCGCAACGCGCGTTTTTCACCATCACGTATAGGTGTCCATTTGCTGACCCAACTCCAAAAATTGATGGCAATCTACGCGAATGGGACTCAGTGATGTCCTTACCCAACATTACAAGTATCGATGGCCAGAAACCTTACGCAGATTGCTATATGTGCTGGAATAATGAGGGGTTGTACTTTGGTATACAGGTGAACAATAAAATGAAATATCAACTTAACCCCAATGATCCCACTAAGGGAGACTGCGTTCAATTGTTCGTCGATACACGCGATGTTAAAACACATCGTGCAAACCGTTATTGCCATAGGTTCTATTTTTTGCCTGGGGGAATCGGTAAAACGATCAAAACTCCCTTTGGAAGACAAATTGCTATAGAAAATGCACAAGAACAATCCCCTCCATGCCCTGAAGATAGTATTAAGGCAAGAGTCCGAATACTGAAAAAAAGTTATCAAATGGAGATTAAATTACCTGCAAGTGGATTGAACGGCTTTAATCCTCGAGAGTTCAGTCGTGTGGGTTTTACGTATCTTATCAATGATATCGAACACGGAATACAGTCTTGGTCAGCAGTTCCAGATATGGGCGTAGAACATGATCCATCGACATGGGGCACTGCCGAGCTAGTCGTTAAATAATTTTCAGTGTATCATTAAACTTTCTGGCCTTTCCTCCTGCCAGCATTTCGAATAAATTAATATACATTGGAAACTGATCAATCAAATTGTTAAGAGAATTTAAAATGTCCTCCAACACCATTCTTCATCGATATATTGGCGTAGGTGTTTTCTTTCTTACCCTAGGCGTTTACGTCAAGACCATGGCACCGGCTGTGTCCTTTTGGGACTGCGGCGAATTTATCGCCTCGTCCTACCTGCTGGGCGTTCCTCATCCACCCGGTTCACCTCTTTACGTATTACTGGGCCGCGTCTTCTCACTTGCTCCTATCGCAGATGTGGCAGCCCGCGTCACATTTATGTCTGCCCTGTCCTCAGCCCTAGCCATCTGGTGCGTATATTGTTCCACTCTGGCTTTAGCACGGCGCGCATTAGGTGGAAACCCATTGATGCCCTTTGGCGATCGTAGGGATGTGGGCCCTCTATCAGGTGCCGTGCTCGCTGCTCTGCTACTCGCTTTTTCATATACCCAATGGTTTAACGCAACAGAAGCGGAAGTTTACGGCTACTCGATCTTCTTCACCTGTGCCGGACTTTGGTCGATTCTATATTGGGAAGGCAGTGGACACCGTCAGGCCAGCGATCGATGGTTGCTGTTTATAGCGTATCTATTTGGTCTCGGAGGCGGGCTGCATTTATTGTGCCTACTCACCATTCCTACGCTGGCTATTCTTGCCTGGTTTGCCGACGACAAACTCCGTCGACTCATTATACAACTCATCGCTTTTGCTGCCGGAGCAGTGGTGTCTATTGCCCTCTTAGGCCCCGGTACCATTTCCAATCTCGTGATCCTGGGCGGCTTAGCCGCTCTCCTTTATCATCTTTATGGAACCAATCGTCGAGCATGTTATCTACTGCTTGGCGTACTTGTTCTTTTTGCGTTAGGCTACTCGACGTATTTAGCACTATATATCCGCTCCGGTCTAAACCCGGCGATTGATGAGAACGATCCTGAGACATGGAAAGCATTTTTATCCTTTGTCAACCGCGAACAATATGGAACAGAGAGCATGTTGCTGAGTATGTTCACACCGCGTGCAGATCGGGCCTACCAATTCTGGGATCAGCAGATGAAGTATTTTTTCCAACAGTTTCCTTTCCCTTTCCTGGAACAAGTAACGGTATTTCGTAAAGCCACCGGTCCGGAGCCTCATCCCGTTTCAATCTCGTGGATACCTTATACGCTGGGACTCGTCGGGTTACTCTGGCAAAGACAGCGCGATTGGCAACGTTTCCTGGCCATACTGGCTCTGTTTGTCGTGATGGGATTTGGGCTTTCCTTTTATCTGAACATGCCGGACCCTCAGCCCCGCGAACGACATTACGTTTTTGGAGGTATGTACCTGGCCTATGCTCTATGGATCGGACTGGGCTGGACGGCCATCATCGAATGGATGCGACCTCGACTCGATAAATTCCATGGAAGTCTGTTAATTGCCTTATCAATGATGGCTCTGTTACTGCCTTTAGGAACTGCCGTCAAACTGTACGACATCGAGGACCGTACCGGGGACTACATCGCATACGACTATGC